>Ga0116227_10011796_pt1 | contig 14543 bp, 8 predicted proteins | sample S1TSphgellanicum_FD_89693 | JGI IMG/M metagenome (GOLD analysis project Ga0116227, IMG submission 89693) | Host-associated microbial communities from peat moss isolated from Minnesota, USA - S1T2_Fb - Sphagnum magellanicum MG | ecosystem: Host-associated > Plants > Peat moss > Unclassified... | reverse complement strand
TCCCTTCTAGATAGACAGCTAGTGTGTTAGATACCCAAGGGTTGCAAACCCTTTTACATTGTAAATATTGAAATTTTGATATAGATTTTTTTTTTGCGGCCCAAAGTGACTCCAAATGAATATAAACCATGCTTCCAAAATAAGAATACAGTGCCATGCTCTTGTGATACACAATGGATCTCAAAACCATTTGCGAGTCATAATTCTTCGCAACACTACAAAAGCCAAAAGACCAAATATACCATGTCACAAACATCGTTACACTCTTACGGGTAAAATCATTCCAGAACAGGTTTGCGAAATCTAAGATTTCGCAAACTTTTAGCGGCATTTTGAGAATCCCAAAAATTTTGCGTTAGATCTTATATCGGAAACCAATAGACTTTTGAGTCGATTCACTAAGTCGTTGTGGTGATGGGTTTGTTGCAAATAGTTTTCAATGCAATGTTAATCGCAAACAATTTATAGAAGTAGTTACAATCGGAAAAGTTTTGCGATTATATCAAGTTCGGGAGTTGCGAAGGACTTGTGATTGTACGGGTGCGAATGTTATGGTATCACAAAAGCTTATGGGTTTGCGAGGAATTATGGTTCGCAATAGTGGGCTTTCGAAAATTTCATTCTTTGTTGTTTGCGATGATATTTAAATCGCAAAATAGCCCCCTGTTGTTGTAGTGAAGGAAAGAGGCCAAATTGGCAAAACTACAACATCACAATATCACACAAATTTTATTAATACTTTTCAAATATATATACACCATAAAACTTTTAAAAATATAATTGAATGCCTGGTGGCCACTAGGTGAAACATAAAAAATTGTAAGCTATGAAAACCAAATGAAACAACTCCCATTTAAAGTGAGAAAAAGGAACTCGATGTTTTGAATCTAATATATTGACAACATGCTAAATTTCTAACAATGGCAATTTGATCCATCCATGTTAATCGTACAATAACAAATCTATTAGGTTTCAAATTCCACATATAATTATAATAATATTTATCCTGGTGCTTAGCAAGTGATAATAGATTATAGATTATCAAATAAGAAAGTCACAAGTAAATGATCCCAATAAACAAAAATAAAAATTCAATTTTTTGAAATACAAAAAAAACACAACATAACAATAACAACAAAATCTATGCATGCAATTTTATTATTCATGTTATACCAAATCCATTATTCTGTCATGTTATGTCAAGCCATTGTTCTAGATCTACTAAAATACATTTCCACGTCCTATTCCAGCAATCTTCATATAAATGTCATTCATCCAAATTTGATCCTTTCTTCACAGGAACCCACCATTGAACTTTCACCATTTTGAAATATTCACTCTCTTCATCTTTGATAACATCAACCTTTGCTCTTCCCATCCAAAGAGAAACAAGATTAGGATCATGAGGTCTCACAAGCACAAAATCTCTAACATTAAGATCTCTAAATGGTGTGTATGTAGTTAAAGGTCTTATGTTCTTTGGCCTACAATACAAAACTCAAATTGGATCTTCTAGATCAACAATGTCCATCATGGTTGATAATGAAGCCGTAACATAGTTAGACCTCCAATTGTTGGAAGGCCAAAAGCCCTCCAAAAGAGTTATACTTTGAGATGGTAACGGTCTTAACAAATGCAACAAAACATTTTCACAGTACTCCACATACATCTTCATCTTCATTTCATATGTGGAACTTTGCACAATGCCCAACTTCCAGAAATCCACATATTTGGATAATCCAAAACTTATAAAATTTTGTTTCTCCATTAAACTTGATGCATAATTGCCCCAAATTGGGTAATATAGAATATGGGCTTGGAACTCTAGCAAGTAACTTTGGTAAACCGTCTATATTAGCTTTCCATAATCTAATTTGAGGTCCATCTATTGAACTCCACACAAGATCTATGGGGGAAACCTTGTATTGCATCATTAACCAACTTGAAGAATTAACAAAAAATCTAAATAGATGCATATCAGTATGCCCTACCAACGTTTCAAGGCTATCTTTCAAACAACCTAGGACCCAAGATTTGAAATCTGGAATCTCCTGAATCAATTGAAGAATGAACGATCTCTCCTGTGAGATCATGAAAACTTTCATCAAAACTGTTAAAATATAATTGTTTTCCTCCTTCAACTTTTTTGACAAATAGCCAAAGCATCCATCTATATCCTCATGTGTATAGCCAAACTACAAGAAATCCCAATTTTACCTCTTCACAATACATCCATCACTGTCAATAATGACATAAACACTAAGAAATGTTGATTTTTATTGTCTTTAACATAATTATCCATTTGGAGTAGCAAAATTCTTAGCAAAAGCTTCAAACCAACAATTTGATCTAGGGTGTGTAATTTGTGTATACAACATGATTTCCCTTGTAACATACGTGCAAAAAATTTGTTTTACGAGGGGTGTTCAAACAATAATTTTGATTCTAAAATTGGGGTCACTTCCAAAGTCTACAACAACTGCAACAATAACCCAATTATGAAATTGGGATCACTTGGTCATAACTTATTAGAATATTGTGCATATCTTTCATCCCCATGACCATGCGCTATCCTTCCCATAAGGGTAATGGGCAATTATTTAAGGCCAAATATCATTTTGTTACACACTTGCAACCTTGGAAACACAATTTTTACATGGTCCATCTTGTCATGAATAATGCATAAAAACTCATCCTTTGATTACACTAACTCTGTCCTCCAAATATGGTATAAGTTTCTACATGATTTGTGGTGAAAGATATGTTTTATTAACTTCGTTTCATACTCTAAAGACTCATTACTATTCTTTCCCAATTTGGATATCAAGTCCTTTAAGGATTCACAAATAGTGCATTTCGCAAACACAGATCCTCGCTTTCGCACATTGACATTCAAAGGGTGTCTTTTCCTCAACCTACTCATAGCAGATTGAAAAATACCTTCAATGTTTGATTCCTTGTTTATTTGCCACCCCACAAATACTATATATATATATATTAGGCTTTCCACTATAGATATATACCTTCACATATACATTCAAAAATAAATTTCAATTTCTCAAAAAGTAATTTTTCATGAAAAACACCCGATGGTCACCAAATGTTTGTCACCAAATGTTTGTCACCAAATCATAGGAACAAAAAGTCTTGGTCGTTCCATATAATTTACTTGATCATTGTGTTCCTGTAGACTTTTCCATGTTTCAAGCAAAAGACGTCATACATCTTGTCTACCATTTCCAATCTCTTTCATTTGATGCAACATTGTATTTATAGACAAATCAAACAATGATTAAACATTGGACTTTGCTTGTCAGGTTGACATATGTGATTTATGTGTACCTTTATTCCCATGTGGTAGAAACTGACAACCTCGCTTGTTGTCTAATTTGTACAACATATATGTTGACTTGGAGAAACCAACTATTTGGTACCAAGTAGTTTGAAAAATGTCTGAACCTTGAATAATGATGATTTTTTGTTCGCTTTCAATTCCACTTATATGCAACCTTCTTGGAATATTTAAACCATAGGTTTTGCGGTCTTCAAATGACAAACTCCAAAACTCTTGTCTCAACAATAAGGTCTTTTCACAAGGAAAATGTTAATAACCATTCATGGCATAACACTTTGCTGCACCCACATTGTGCACAAACTCTTCTTATAACACTTTGTCAATTCTAGAAATGGAACACTCAAAATCAACTATATTTCACTTATTCTTATGAAAGGAATATTTTTTTTTCTTTACACCAATTGCCCCCATATCATCAACATCTGGTATGTAGGTCTCATTAAATGAAGTTAAATGTTCTATGAAGGGTACCCATCAAGAATTGTCCAAGTCAGTGGCCATTTCCAAATGGTCATCATTGTTGACATGATCGAAAGACAATAGAAGATGTAAAGCCCAACATGGTCTTCCCCACGCCAATCATCAAGAACTACTTCCTATGGGTCACATGTAACCACACAACCTTTTGCAAGGAAAACCCTAGCATTGTCCACAAGATCACATTTAGTTTTTTGCCACTTAAACCAACATCTTCCTAGTATATTTGAATTTCTCCCTCACACACCATGTCCATGCACTACATCATCATTCATGCTTGCATTCCCCTAATTATAGTCCTCCTTATTTTGTTCAAAATTTTCCTTGCTACCACCTTCCTCATCACCTTTCGCAATATTCTCTTCACTTCCTTCCTGACTTATGGAATCGGACCCAAATTCCCCAATGGACCTTCCACACCATCCTCAGAAATATAAACCATTTCACCACGTAATTCCTCATTACAAAAGTCCTCAACTCTATTACCCATATTATCCACATCACGGATGTTCTCAGCTCAAAAGCTCTCCACCAAGGAATCGTCCTTACATGAAACTTGCTTCTTCGAAAAATTATTCACCCCATCCACTATCATGTGACATTGGTCTCTTACTGTCACAACCTTTTCATTGTTCATTGACAAATATTTGCAAGGCCAAAAAACCTCTATTCCCATTATTGATCCATAGTATCTCACACTTGGAACTAGACAAAATAGCTTCCATTGTTCATAGTCTTCATTCATAACTTCAATTAAAACCACTCTCCACTCCACAAGGTCCACATATAAGAACAATTGATGGAATTCTACACGTTCCAATACCAATCCTCACCATTTCATTTTCATCCACATCCCAAATATAATAGAGCTACCAAATATGAATCCCTCATCCATATCATGTTAAGCCAAGGAGAAGCGGAATGTGACATTAGATCAAGGATCGAAGTTTTGGTCATAACATGTGTTTTGCAATTCACCCATTACAAATTATCATTACTATGCAGAAACACCTAGCAACCGCCATGCATCTCTACACCCAATATCAATGCACAAAAACACCAAGGGGCCACCAAACATATTCATGCCCAATATAAGTACACACAAACATTATTTTGGATTCCCACTTTTCTTTGATTTAGAAAGCGTTTAATGGCCACCATGCGGTTTATATGATTTCAGATCTAAAAATTGTTTGATGGCCGCTAGGTGCTTTCTACGATTTATAACCAAAAGAACGTTTGGTGGTTGTTGGGCATTTTTTACAATTTCTGATTTAGAAAATGCCTTGTGACATCAAGGCCTTTTCTAAAATTGCTAATCTAGAAAAATTTTGGTAGCTGCCAAGCGTTTTCTATAATTTTCGATTCCAAAAACCCTCAAAGACCACCATTTATGATTCAAAAAATGCCTAGTGGCAACCAAACATTTTCTAGCATTTTTTATCCAAAAAATGTTTAGCAATTGCGAAACGTTTTCTAGCATTTTGGATCCAGAAAATGCCTGGTAGCCACCAAGCATTTTAAAACATTTTGCATCCAAAAAACACCTAACAACTACTAAGGATTTGTTAGAATTTTCAATCCAAAAATTGCTTGGTGGCCACCAAGCATTTTCTACCATTTTTTATCCAAAAAAACATGGCAACCACCAAACATTTTCTAGGATTTCCCATCTAGAAAATGCATTTTGTCACTAGGCATTTTCTACCATTTTTAATTTAGAAAACACTTGACAGTCATTAGGTGTTTTCTAGGATTTCCCATCCAGAAAACACCAAGCGGCCGCCATGCATTTTCTACCATTTTCAATCCAAAAAACACTTGGTGGCCGCCAAACATTTTCTAACATTTCCCATCCAGAAAAGGTGGTACGGTAGTTGCATCAAAATTCTCTATTGTGCAAAACTTCATGCTTTCATTCATTACTAAATGGATAGCTATGATTGTATAAGGAGAGGTGAAAAGAACCATACCTAAATGCTAATAAACACATCAATCTAAAGTTACTTCATCTTTTTCAATTGGAAACTTGTCCTCACCAACTTGTGCAGACTCATGTTGTAATCCTTAGGGAAGGTCAATACCATAAACCTTGTTTGAAGCCACATCTAGTGCAAGGGTCATCATTGCCTTTCTTGCCTCCCTTCAAACATCTGTAGTCATAAACAATTGTGACATCAAGTAGGTAAAAACAAGAATGTTGATGGAATGAATATTACATGTGGATATTTTAGTCTTGTAGAATATTAAGAAGAAATAAAAAAATTTGTGGGTATTCCATGACCCACAATAAATGAAACCTTAGTTCTAACAAATTAGAGTTTGTGTGGGTTGTATAGTGTGTGGCATTCCTATTTTGGTACTTGACAAAGAGCATTACATCAAAAGCTAACCCATACACACATGTTCAAAAGAATTCCATGACTATGGTAAAGAATTTGTAACTCAATAGCAAATAACCAAGTAACAAGTAGTGGATAGGCAGTTACAACAAACAATATTCAAGTTCTTCCTTATCATTTACATGCATGCAACAATCCTAAACAATAATCACAAAAATCACAACAACATAAAATAATAGAATGTGCTTACATACCTTCAATTTTTGTTGTATTCTTCAAAACATTTCCATTGTTTGAATTACCATGACATGTAGGTACGTGTGGGCTGTGTGACCACATCTCCAATATTCCCATAGTTGCATATGGATATTAATCAAATTAGCCCTACAAAGACATCAGCAAATTGCAATTATTTAAATTATATTAAAATATTCTAGATTTCATTCACAAACATGTTTACCATCTTCTAACATTCCTAAACCCTAAACTAGTGCACATATCTTTGAATTCATAACCATTGAAGACAAATGCCAATGAGGAACATGTCACCTACATACACAAAAGGAATACACTTATCTAGTTATGTAGTTTGGAATTGTGGGAAACAACCCAAATAATGATCATCAGAATCGATTATTATAATTTTTACACCAAGATGGAAAACACCCACACCTCCCATTTTTGCTTATAGTCACACCAAAACTTTCACACCAAGTTAAACTCCAACAAAACATTGATTCTCCTTGTTGTTGAACCTTTTGGTCTCCAAAAAAAGGTGTAAGCATGGATGAAGCATCAAAGTGGGAAAACTCTTATGCTTGTTATCCCAAATTGCTCTTACTAGAGAAAACAATTGTTTTGACAGTTGTTTTATAAAAACAAGTGGAAAGATCACTAGTGGTTGTATGCTCTTAACACTTGACACAAGTTCAAGAGTTATGCTTGTTGATCTACCTCAAAGTTTGTGAAAAGAAGTCCAAGTTCTTCCACATTTGGTGCAAGTTAAATCACGTTTATATGTGGAGGTAACTTCTTTTTCTTTTCTACCTTTAGTTGAAGCTGTGAGTTTTACTTTAACTCCAATGGCACAAAACTTCTTATATCAAAACCTAGTTTTTCCGAATGTGAATTTGAATACTTGTTACAACAATCCTACTACTTTCTCCCTAACAACCACTAGCTATTTAGATTGTTTGCAAAAATGCAAACCTAATGATGAAGATCTAAGTTCAATCAATGTAGATAAGTGTGCCTTAAAACCAAATGCAAGTGTGACACAAAAAATTAAAAAATAGAGGTCCATACAAAGGTTTGAAGATTACTTGGATCAAGATCTAGTCATACCTTCATCATCTTTGCACCTATTCACTTCACAATTTTGATTTGACCTAAATGCGCATGATTTAACAATCTATGATTACATTCGGAGAAAGGTCTTTTCATGCAATCTTTATCATCTTTACAAGACAAATTTATAGACAAAAAATGTCATAGAGCTGTGAGCTTGCTACAGCAACTCCTCAAATCCGATTTTGAATTATTTGCAACAACCACCTTGGTAGGTAGAAGGTGATAACAGCCAAAGCTCGAAGGTGAATTCAAATGCATCCATACTTGAATAGTAGGCGCCAAAAACTTTGGTAAGCATAATGGAGCTTCAATGCAAGCTTTATGAACTAAAAAAATGGTGGCAACTCATCAAATCTTTAGTAAAGAGGCAAAATGATGAGCTAAAAAACATTAATGCTACATTGTTGTTTCAACCTTGAAGCAAAATGAAAAGTTTACAAATGGGAGCAATAGGGACTTGGGGACATGCATTAAACTAACCCTAACTTCTAGTTATGATCTTATGATTTCATCCACATCCAATCCGATGGTAAAACAATATTGAATCCAAGTCTAATTACTAAGATTTTAAAGTGGGTATTGGATTTATTTCACTTGGTTTTTAACTAAAGAGTTAAATTTTTACTTCAAACTTTCAATCTTCATTCTACATTAGGTTCAATGCATTTATAATGTTAATCATTATATTCAAATTTTGCCCATGTAGTGTATACCCCAAATTTGCAACTGGCCTAAAATTACATATAATTTTACATGAAAATGTAACCTTGCCTTTCTTTAAACAAAAAAAAACATTTTGTCCTTAAGGAAGTCTTTACCTACCATCTACCTACCTACCATCTATCTACCTATGTCCTACTGACCTACCTACCTATTTACCTACCATCTACATACATATGTCCCACCTACCTATCTACCTACTTACCTACCATCTACCTACTTACTATCTACCTACATATGAAGACAATTTTTTTATTTACCTATGTCACAAGTTTATAGGCTTCATGGGTTCATTCCAAATCTGTGCAAAATCTATTATTTCATAGGTTCGTATCATTTAAACATGAATGTCATGCATTATTTAAACACAAAAGTCATGTATGATATTTGTTTATTTATATGTAATCTAAGTTGTATCTATGTATAGATGTATATGTATGTATGGATGTGTGATTGTATATGTTTGTATATATATATATGCATGTGGATGTGTGTTGAAAAAAATACATAAGGTTGTAGGTGACATCATATGTATGTCATAGATATTTTTGTGTGGTACACATCATAATTTTCAGTATTATAATCGTTTGGATGTATGTTAAAAAAAAAACATAAAGTTGTAGGTGACATACATGTACATCATAGATATTTTGGTGTATGGTACATATTTTTGTGTGTTTTTTTTTGCGTGGATGTGAATGTAAATGTTTATATGTTTTTTTTAAACAATTTCAATATAGTTCAAATATGAATTTAAAACTAAAATAAATAATCATAATTCAATTAGTTAATTGGTTTTTATATATATATATATATGTTTGTTTTCAACATAGAAAAATGGAATATAATAACATATACAATTTTTTTATGTCTACTATTGCATTTCATTTTTCTGTGTTAGAGGCATTTTACCCAACAAATATCAAAATTGTTACGTTATAACTTGCATTCCTTATTGAATTTTTCAAAAATTTGTTTTTTTCCTAAGTTAACCTCTTAATGGCCACCATGTTAGAAAACATTGTGTAATTGTAGGTGAATCATATTTTGGTTTGGATGTGGTGTACCATTCAATGTATTTCTATTTTCTAGGTTTTAGGGGGTTTAAAGTTGATATGGTTTATGGTTTTGTGTTTAGGGTTGTAGATTTTTTCTTAAGAATAACAACCTAACAACCTGGTGCACATGTTGCAATGACAGTTGAAGATAAAATATAAATTGAACTGCATTGTTGAGTTAAAAAAAAAATTTAATTGTGTAAATGTTCTATTTATCATAGTAATTACTAATTTTTTTTATCAACAATAATTTGAGAAAATAGAATATTTGTGCAATTTGATTTGTTTTTAACTCAACATGTAGTTGAATTTATGATTTTCTTAGCCGGCATTGCAACACTCGCGCCATGTTGTTATTTTCATCATCAAACTTAGACTCATCATGATCATCATAAGCTCATGATTTCAATTTGTCTTCTAGAAAAGAAGTTAATTCATAACTTTGAAGTTTTTTCTTTCAAAGTTTGATATCATATAGCATTAGATTTATTATACAATGTGAGTCTTGCACTTTATTTTTCAAATCAAATCTTGCTCTTGTTGTAATAAATCATGATCAATAATCTTACATATTATTGTTTATGAACTTAATTTTTTCCTTCATGAATAGATTTGAGCACGTACCCACAAGGGTAAATTTTGTTCTTTTATTTTTGAGCTTTTCCTTCCGGTCTTGGTGTCCGCCAAGTGATTCATAATTGAAGGTTTGAATAAATATAACATTGTCAAGTTATTCTTTAGATTTTTGAACTTTTGTATAAAGTCTTAAATTGATTAAATATGTGTTATTTCACTTGGATACTAAAAGACTAAAAAAAATTGAATGGGAAAAGGACTAAAAATTTGACTTGAACTTTGGTGCACATAGTATTACCCTTTCAATTTCATAATATCCCAACAAACCTTTTCATCCACACTCCTAACCTCCTTCAATTTCTAAACTATGAAAATTTTATATAATTTAACAAAACGGCTATCATCATTAACATTTGCCCAAATCCTTGGTATGGAATATTTTCATATTTAATCCCTGGCTAGTTTAAATATTATAAGAATATTATTCCATCTAATTAAGGGTCAATTACATGGGGCATGTAATAGTTATGAAGAATGTTTTCCAAACCATGAGGAATTTTCTGAAATTATAATTTTTATTCATTTTTACACAAAATTTATCTAATATAATTGTGTGATAATATATTTCAACACATGTAAAATAAAATTTTCACTCCATTGTTATAATTTGAATTTTTTTTTTGGTATAGCTTTTGTATATGGAAATTTGACCATCAAAAAATGTCCACTATGATGTCGTTACATAGCAATGACATGGCAATTTACATGTGAATGATAGGGTCATATGTGGTTGCCATGAAGGCCCAATGTCATGCACATGGCAATGGGCATGCCTTACATACCCTTTTGTGTAATTAGGTTTCATGAATTCTATGAAATCCTAATAGCATATTAGCCCAAATTTGCTATAGTGCTAGTGTCAAATCAATGACTCGACTTGACATTAGTTATACAATAAATTTAATATCTTTTAAGTTGCCTTGTTTTTGGGCTTGCCTTTGTCCTTTCATGTTAAGTTTTGAGCTAGTATCCTTATGGTCATTCAAGTAGAGGACAAACATTCCAAATTCAACGTAAGATGGCAAACATCCCTTTTTATCCCTTCTCTCCCACATTGATGTTCTTTGAAATATATTGGACTTTAGCCTACATGGTTAATATTTCATTTTTTGACTCAATATTTTGATGTGAAAGCCCACTTAAATTCTAATAGCTTGTCATTCATGGTTAATATATTGTTTTGATGTGCATGCCCACTATTGTAATGTGAATGCCCACTATTTTGGTGAGTGCCCCTTAATTCACAAATATTGGTCAAAAACAATTTTTTTCATTTGTAATCAAATATTAAAAAAGAACGACTTTTCTTTATCCATTTTCATGCACATTGTGGTGTTAAATCAAATTTGAAAAAAAGTTGTAAAAAAGTTATCCTTCAACCTAATATCCTTCAAAATGCAAGAACTAATTACAAATTTTCATTGTTACAACTACTTTTAGTGAAAGATGGTCTTTATTTTCAACTCAATAGTTGTTTTGAACCCTTTCCATCCATTCCCAATGTTTATTCTGGGTGACCCATTCATCTTTTTGCTTTTAATAACAAACATTATCATGTGCTTGACTTCTTTGGTCTATGGGGCAACTAGGCCTGCAAAAAATAAAAAATGGTTTAAGGTAGATCAATGTGGCATTTTCAACCTAGTATCAGTGTGAGAATATCAATAATTTATACAATGTAAAAGCCTATTGTCATACAAAGTGATACTAAATAATACACCCATTTAGTTCACAATGGGTATTAAAAATGATACTAGTTTTATATTATAAATTGACCAACTAATTTTGGTTTTAAAGTCTAAAACTAGATCTTACAAATTAATATAAGACTTGTAAGAAGAACTTTTATACAATTACCAAGTGGTCTTTAGACACATTACTATGTGTGAGAATTTGATGGAATATTGGTGCTTCTGAACCACATTTTGCCACTATTGCCTAGTATATACTAAGTGCATGTGGCACTATAGGCATGACTTTATATAATATGAAAATCTTATGGAATTATAATGTTTCCAAACCACATTCAAAATTCAATGTGTCAAAATTTTATATGCATGCATGTGACTAGCACCATCACGATTATGAATAAGCAAACACATGATATAACTATTTCAGCTCTTTTATAAACTCATGCACCATTGATCTACAAACAAGATCCAATTCCAAATCCTTCATTCCCCATCTATCAACTAATCCAACATATTACAAAAAAATTGACAATTTTCAAATAGTGCAAAAAAATGGATTATTCACTAGCTAGGTTTTACAGAAAAATCTAAAACCAAATGCAAGTGAAGTTAAATTGCTTAACAACAAGCATATCTTCTTGATATGTTTGCACATGAAAGGATTGAAATGTGAGCTCACCTCCATCACACCCCAAGAAGATTAGCTCACATTTTCATGAATACCTTTAAAAGAAGAAGGAAAAAAAAGAACTTGCAGTTGAAAAGGTAATTTTAGGAAAAACAAATACTAAGTAATTTATTTTTCCCTTTCACTAGTGATGTTTCGCCAAAAAGAAAAAAATGTTATACATATAGGTAATATAAAAACCTTTAATATCAAAGTTTTAAAATAATTATAAGTCTTGATATATAATCCATTTTAAATATTCATTGGTGTGCATAAATTAAATATTATTACACAATATTGAAATAAAATTTAATGGTAAAAGTATGATACTGTATTATAAATAAATCTTTATATCATAATTATAAAATAAAATAAAAGTGTAAGGGGTGGGAAATATGTAATTTATTTTTCAATAAAAAAATTAATATCGTATTAAATTAAATATGAAAATAAATAAATAAATATTTTATTAAAAGAAATAAATTCATTTTACATGTGTAAAAAATATATTATTACAAAAATATATTAGATTAATATATGCATAAAAATAAATGCATATAATAATTTTTTAAATTAGTATTTTAATATTGGTTATTATTATTCAAATTAATTTATAATTAGATTAATATTAAATTTAATAATACCTTATATTCAATATAATTAATATATAGATATAATTGATTTATGATCCATTTATACATAATAGGAACCTAGTAAGTTTTCTAGGAAATAGGTTCAATATAATCATATTTTAATCAGTAGTAATTATTTAACCATCATGATGTAAATTAGCCATGTTTCTAGCCCCAATATGCTTGAAATTCCAATAATTCAGAAGCCACTAAACAATCATATTGAATTTGAGTGGAAATTTAAGTTGTTAATGAAAATTATGAAAGTATGTGTTGGCATGATGGCAATTCCTCCCGTGTGGTGGCCACTAAACTAATTTTGACATTTGCACCATGTTGAATTTGATGTCAATTTCATTTTCTTTTGGAAAATTAATGAAGTTACATCAAAATTTCGTTGAAATACATCTTATTTGGTGGCTACTAGATGGGTTTTGTTCCTTAGCATGTTGAATTTGGTGTTAAATTCAGGTTCTTGTTGAAAATTTATACAATTACATGAAAAAATGGTTGAAATACATTTTATTTGGTGGCCACTAAATTGGTTTTATTCCCTAGCCTATTGAGTTTGGTGTCAAATTCAGTTTTTTGTTGAAAATTTATGCAAATTACCTGAAAAGATGATTGAAATATGTCCTATTTGGTGGCCACCAAATGCGTTTTGGCCTCCCTTTGTGTATTGAATTAAGTCTAGAATTAAAGTTAAAGTTTGGAATTAATTAAATATGTGTTATGAATGGTGTGTAAAGTCTAGGCTAAACATGGCCAAAGATAATGTATTCATATAGTAGATTACATTTAGTAGTTAGTTTTACAAAAAGAACCCTAAGGCGGAGGATATAATATTGGAAGATCCTTAGGCCGAAAGATGTAACCCAATAAGATCTTTGGAAGCAAATCTTATTTTTAAAACCAATTGTTTACCTCAGTTGTTACACAAGGTATGGCCTTGCTGTCTGCCTTCAGTGTTCACACAATAATTCCCTGATAGCAAGACTTTACCCTATACATAAGAACCCATCAATTTTTCTTTGTGTGATGAATAAAAGTTGATAGAGTCTTTCCATATGGTAAGGCCCTTGGATGGAATGGGTGCATTACCAGAATTTAACACTACCCTGCACTGCCATACTGGATAGGTGTATGGAATAACAAAAAGGCCATGCTTGTAGCAAGCTTTGGCCCATGATTTTCATTTAGTTAGAGTGGAATATTTCATTTAAATATTTGGAATCTTGAAAACCTAAGAGCACACATAATAATATGTTAGGTCATTTCAAATGTGTTACCCTTGGTTTAAAAGTTCACAAATATTGACCTTGTGACGGGCTCCCAAGTCACGGGGTGAAACCCACTTGAGGGTTTCACAAAGTCAAGTTGCGAAAATTGTGACTTAGTAGCACGCTCCCGGCTTCCAACTCTAGAAAGGGGTGGAGGGTCGAGTTGGGAGCCTCGGGATTAGACTAGGAAGAGGGACTACTTTAGCTCGTGTGAATCTGCATCCAAAAACCAACCAAAAAGGGTTAGTTTAGCATTCGGGACACCTTTTGGTGTTGGGACTTGCCACGGGCACTTGGACACACAAGACTCACCACGGCCCGGACACGGGAGTAAG
>Ga0116227_10011795_pt1 | contig 14544 bp, 13 predicted proteins | sample S1TSphgellanicum_FD_89693 | JGI IMG/M metagenome (GOLD analysis project Ga0116227, IMG submission 89693) | Host-associated microbial communities from peat moss isolated from Minnesota, USA - S1T2_Fb - Sphagnum magellanicum MG | ecosystem: Host-associated > Plants > Peat moss > Unclassified... | reverse complement strand
GCTCGTCGGTCAAATCTTCGATAACGGCATGCTCAATGGCGAGACGATCCGTCTCGACGGCGCCATCCGCATGGCGCCGCGCTAGGTCCGGATCTACGTCTGGGAGCTGATCAATTCGCTCAGGACGCGCGCCACCGACGGGCGGCGCTCGTCCGGCGCGAAGAGCTCGGACACCGTTCGTCCCGACAAGCCGTAGCCGATCGCCGCCACGATCACGAGCTCGATGACGGGTACGACGCGCCGGCGGAGCGGCTCGTTCGCGTCGCCGTCGAGCGCGGGGTGGGCCTTGATCAGGCCCGTCAAGAGCGCGAGCTTCCCGCCGAGCGCGTCCCACGCCGGCTTGTTCCGTGAGAGCTCGAGCCAGGCGACCAGCCGCGCATACCCGCCCCCATCGAAGACGCGGAAGACCGACTCGACCGCGCGTTCGATCGGCATCCCGTCCCTGATCCCCGATTCGAATGCCGCCGCGACCTCCGTCGCCAAGCGCACCGCGACGCGCTGGGCGAGTTGCGCTTGCAGCTCCGCGACGCTGCCGAAGTGGTACAGGACGTTGGGGTGGCTCACGCCCGCCCGCGTGGCGACCTCGGTCAAACGGAGCGCGTCGGGACCGGCGTCGACAAGCAAACCTTCCGCGGCGGCAAGAATCGCTTCACGAGCGTCGGCGGCGACCAGTCTACGCCGTTTCGGCCCGGGCTTCGACGGCGGTTCGCCGGCGTGCGCGTCCGCGGCGGCCGTCGACGTCGTTGGGGTGGAATCCCGGCGCATGACCAGGCAAGTACGGCGCCAAGATGCGCCGTACCATCCCGGAGAGCCGAAATGAGCAGCAAATCACCAGGCACCCGGCTGCGGCAGCGACGGGTCGAGCGCTCAGCCGAGCGCGCGATTACCTTTGGCGCGGTACAGTTCGCGGTCGGCCGCGCTCAGCAGGTCGACGGCGGTTGCGCCGTCCTTCGGGTAGTGGCTGACACCGATGCTCGCACCCAGCCACCGCAAGTGGCCGTCGATCTCAAACGGTTCGTCGAATGCCGCTCGAATCGACTGGGGAACGACCGAAGCGAAACGCTCGGCCTCCGGCATGAGCACCACGAACTCATCACCGCCCCAGCGCGCGACGGTGTCGCTCGAGCGTACGGCTCGCGTCAGACGGCGCCCTAGTTCCAGAAGGACGGCGTCGCCGGCCGCGTGACCATACGTGTCGTTGATCGTCTTGAAGTCGTCCAGATCAACGAACTGCAAAGCGAAGGTCGTGGGTTCGGCCGCCGCCGTCGCGAGCAGCTGGTCGATCCGCTTGAGCAGCAGGGAACGATTCGGCAACCCCGTGAGCGCGTCGAAGAAGGCGAGCCCGTCGAGGTGCTCTCGTTGACGGGCGCGTTCGATCGTCGAGCCCGCGAGCACGCCGACGAGGCGCACGAACGCGAGGTCCGCATCGTTGAGCGGCTTGTCCCGTCGCCGGCCTTTTGCGAAGCCGATCGCGCCATAGCTCGCGGCGTCGACGTGCACCGGCACGGCCACGAAAGACGCCCAGACGTTGCCGGCACCCGAGCGATCGTCGGCCCACTTCGAATTGGCGATGTCGTCCACCGCGAAGGTCTCGTCGCGTTCGATCGCGTGCCGCAGCAGCGTCGAGCGAAGCGGTGTCCGGAAGCCAGCCGTGAACGGCCCGCCGGAGATATTGCTTTCGACGGTGACCATGTCACCCTCGAGTCGCGCAAGAAACGCCCAATCGAAATCGAGATCTCGGGCCGCGCGCGCCAGCATGGCGTCGATGCTCGAGCGCGACCCGTCGCTGCCCAGAGCGACGATTTCGTAGAGCGCGTGCGCTCGTTCACCGCTGCGGGCCGCACGGCGCAAGATGGCCGCAAGTTGGACCTGCAAGACGACCAGGAAGACCATCGCGTTGACGCACATCTCGGCGCGCGCGACGTACCAGCCGTACGTCGACCGTCCGCCCGAAACATAGCCGGAACCGAAGACCTCGAGCATCCCACCCAGGATCGCCAGCGTGAGCCACAAGTGCGCGCGGCGGCTTAGCGTACAAACGAGAATCAGCGCGACGCCACCCCCGAACTGGGCGGCGAGCAGCAGCGGCAGGCCGACGTCGGCGTAGGCTGCGGAAACGCTTCCATCGGCCAGGAGAATCGGCGGCAGACTGGAGGCCAAGGCGCTCGCGACGGTGGCTCCCGCGACGTAGAACACGGCGAACGCCGCCGCGACGTTCACGAATCGCGATTCGACCGGCGACCTGCGCCGTTGACGCCATTCCGCAAACACGAACAGCGCGATTGCGACCGCGAAGCCGAGCCGGGCCAACACGTACGCCCACGGCGCGCTCCGCGGATCGTGAAAAATTCCATGAGCCGAGACGACCCCGGGTAGCGCGGCCAGGTACACAACGTGCAGGGCGCCTGCGGTGGCGAAGGCCAGCGATAAGATCGCGAGCGGCGCGTACCCGCGCACCCGGTATTGCGCGTACAACATGCTTGCCGTGAACACGTAGCACGCGATGGTCGCGCTTTCAACCGCCGGAACGAGCCCCACGCTCGACGGCGCGCGCTGGTGGGCGATCGGTGCGATGCAGGCAACGAGCGCAATGAGGGCGGTCGCCAGGGCGGCCGCCACCGTCCGCTCCGTGAAACCGGCCGGTTCGTAGGCAAAATTATCGGTGTAGAGAGACACACCGGTCATCGGGTTCCGCACGTTTCTGCTTCCGCTATCGGCGGCGCCCCGCCGCGGCGTGAGCGCATGACCCGCTCGCCCCCGTTAAGTTTGATAGTGGGGCCTCAGCGCACACGGCGCCACGCGAAGGTAGCCCTGTGGAGAGCCGCGGGAGTCCGCGGCGGGGGGATCGGGGGGACCGTGTCCCCCCGTTTAGAAGCGCGGCCGCCACGCGAAGGTAGCCGGCCCGTGGAGAGCCGCGGGAGTCCGCGGCGGGGGGATCGGGGGGACCGTGTCCCCCCGTTCAAAAGGAGGCGGGTTTTCCCGGGTGGCAGAGGTTACGGATGAGAGCGATCCTTTGCCATGCCTACGGCCCTCCGAGCGACCTCGTGCTCGGCGAGGTCGCGAGCCCGGAGATCGGTGGTCGAGCCGTCAAGATCGCCGTCGACCGGGCCGGTTTGAATTTTCCCGACGTGCTGATCGTGCAGGGCAAGTATCAGGCGAAGCCGGCGTTTCCGTTTAGCCCGGGCGCCGAAGTGGCCGGTACGGTGCTCGAGGCCGGCGAGCACGTACGGCACGTGGTGCCGGGAGACCGGGTCATGGCGACGTGCGGCACCGGAGGCTTCGCGGAAGAGGTCGTCGTGACCGGCGATGCCGTGTTCAAAATTCCGGATGCGATGTCGTTCGATACCGCCGCGGCACTGCCGTTGACCTACGGCACGACGTACCACGCTTTGGTCGACCGCGCCGACCTACGCGCCGGCGAAACGCTGCTGGTAACCGGGGCGGGCGGCGGCGTCGGCCTCGCCGCGGTCCAGCTGGGTGTCGCGCTCGGGGCCAAAGTCATCGCCGCCGCGGGCTCGGCCGCCAAGCTCGAAGCGGCCGCCGCCGCGGGCGCCGAGCACGGCGTGAACTACACCACGGAGAACTTGACCGAGCGGCTCAAGGCCCTGACCGGCGATGCGGGCGTCGACGTAATTTACGAAGCGGTCGGGGGCGACGTTTTCGACGCCTCGCTCCGCGCGATCGCATGGGGCGGCCGGCTCTTGGTGATCGGTTTCGCCTCGGGTCGCATCCCCGACATTCCCGCGAACCGGCTGCTGCTCAAGGGCTGCTCGGCCGTCGGCGTTTTCTGGGGATCCTTCGTCGCCCGCGATCCGGCGAAGAACCGGCACAATTTCGAGCAGATCTTCGAACTCTACGCGGCGGGAAAGATCGACCCGAAGATCGGCGCGAGCTACGCCTTCGAGGACGCGGCCAAAGCGATCGAAGACCTCGCGGCGCGAGGCATTATCGGAAAAGCGGTCATCCGGGTCCGCGACTAGCGCGAATCCGGCTCGGCCGCACCGTACGCTTCCTCCGAGTCTGGGATTTTTTCAGGACGCGCGCGCTCATCGCTGCTATGCTAGGAACGATGTTGGAGATCGAGTCGCAGGGCGACGGCACCACGGTCGTGCGCGCGATCGGGGAATGCGACTTGGGTGACCGCGACAGGCTGTTGCAAACGCTCCTCGCCGTCCCCGCGAGCGCTCGCGCGAGCGTGATCGTTTCGCTGGAGGCCTGCGATTACATCGACTCCAGCATCGTGAGCGCCTTACTCCAGTATCGCAGAAAACTCAAAGACCGCTTCGTGTTGGTCGTCCCGGAGGATCGTAGCATCATCCATCGGATCCTCGGCATTCTCGGGCTCCACGCTATCCTCGGCGTGCGCTCTTCCCCGGCAAGCGCCACGTCGTTATAGCAATCGCAAGACCCGGGCGATCGGTGCGTCGAGGTCGTAGGGCGTGACCGACAGGTCGAATTCCGCGCGCGTTCGCCACGCCCGGGCCAGCGCGTCGCGCTCGTAACCGAGCATCTCCGCCATTCGGCAGATATCCGAGCCCGTGACCGTGCCACGTTCGCGCAGAAGTTCGACGGCCGCGACGGCCAGTTCGATCGCGCGTCCCTCTTCCCGGGCTTTGGCGCCCCGCCGCTCGATCCCGGCGGTCCGGTCCGGCGGCTTCCCAGCGTCGCGCGCGAGGAGCGCCTTGAGTTCGTTGATGTCGGGTTCCATCCGCGTCCCCCTTATTCTCGTGCGAGACAAAGCAACGCGACCGCTCGTGGCCGAATCGCTCGCCGCACATATGTTGCCAACAGTATCGGGCGAAAGGGTCGTTCGTGACATGGCCATCGGTCTAAACAACAAGGCCCGCCCGCCCTTCGACAAGCCCACCCGTCAGCGTTTGATGAAACGCCGTGGACTCGTTCCGAATTCGCGCCGGAACGCGGCGATGAACGCGCTAACGCCGGCGTAACCCGCGTCGAGCGACGCCGCGGTCACGGTCGCGTCGCGCGCCAGTTCTTGGAGCGCTTGGAGCATCCGGAGCCTTCGTCGCCAAGCGGCCACGCCGAGGCCTACTTCAGCCGCGAAGGCACGTTCGAGCGTGCGCGGGCTGCAGGCCTCGGCCCGAGCCAATTCCGCGGTCCCGGCGCACAGGCCGGGATCGGAGATCAGCCGTTCGGCCACGCGCAGGGCGCATCCCGTCCGCGGCAGCGGAAGCGCGAGTTGCGCGGGGACCAGGGCGGCGACCTCATCGTACAGGACGCGTGCGAGATGCCGGTCGGCTGCGACGCGCCCGTCGAAGGCGCCTTGGGCAATCGCGCGCGCGACCAACTCGCGCAGCAGCGGCGGGATGCAGACGCCGCCGAGTCCGCCGCCGCGTTGACCGGCGCGCAGATAAGCGACTTGAATTTCGCCTCGCTCCCGCAATTCGAAGCGCAGGGGTTCGCCGTCGGGCACCCAGACGCCGGTCCCGGGAACGAGCGCGAAGAGACGGTTCCCGGCGCGAAGTCCGATCCGGGCGCTGGTGCCGAGCACGAGCACGTCCCAGCCCGGCGCGCGCGGCGGCTCGTAGATCGTCGCGCCCAAGGTCAACCCGATGGTGCGCACCAGCGCCGTGTCATCCTGAGCCTGTCGAAGGGCATCCTGAGCCTGTCGAAGGGCATCCTGACGCGTTTGCGATGAAACGCGGCGCGTCCGAGCAAGCGGTCCGGTGCCCGGCTGCCCTATCCTTGACTGCAAAGGAGACTCCCAAAGATGAGCAATCAGCTGTGCCACTTCGCGATCAACGCGGACGACCTTGGCCGCGCGCAGCGGTTTTACGAAAACGTTTTCGGCTGGACCTTCACGCCGTGGGGCCCACCCGGTTTCTACCAGGTCGAAACGGGCGGCGGGTCCGATGCGCCGCTCGGCGCACTCCAGCAGCGCCGCGACTTGATCGAGGGCCGGCCCGCGACCGGCTACGAGTGTACGCTCGGGGTCGATGACCTCGACGCCGTGATCGCCGGCGTCGAATCGAACGGCGGCAAGATCGTCATGCCGCGCTGCACGATCACCGGGGTCGGCGACCTCATCTTTTTCGAGGATACCGAAGGCAACGTCACGGGCGCGATGCAATACGTCGCGACCGATTCTTAAACGAGCTCGGAGCGATCCGCGGCAAGCCCTCCAGCGCGGGCGCGGCGGATGATTTCGGCCATCGTGTTGGCGCTGTCGACCAACAGGTCCGTCTCCGATGCCAAGCTCGCCGCCGGTTCGTCGCCTCGGGCCGCCAGTTCCTTATCGAGGGCGACCTGCAGCTCGCGCAGATGTGGTGCGTCGGACGGTTCTGCGGCGCCGCGTAGCGCGGTCGCGAGACCGTCATAGCGCGCCAGCAGGCCGTCTCGCAGCGCCTCGAGCTTGGCGTCGGGCACCACGGGCGCATCGGTGAGGTGGGCTTGCAACGTCAACAGCGCCAGCCCAGCCCGCCGGCTGGCCGCGAGCACGCCGAGCGCGGCGCGAACGGAGACGGCCGTCGGCCGCACCGGTTCGCCCAGGAACCGATCGACCGACGCTTCGGCGTTCGTGCGCGCCAACCACGATGCCAGTTGGGCATCGTGCAGCGCGTGCTCGTCGCGCGGCGCCGGCGAAACGAAAGCTGAAAGCACCAGCGCCATGTACGCCCGCTGACATTCCAGCATCTCGGCGAGCCGTACGGGAACCAGTTCGCGCTCCCAGGTCGGCCACACGGCATAGGCGGCGAGCGCGAGGGCCCCGCCGACGAGCGTGGCTTCGATCCGCGCTTCCAACGCCGCATGTTCCGGCAAGCCGCCAAAGGCGAGGAGGAAGACGACGTACGCCGTGATCGTGATCGTGTAGACGGCATAGTTCGTGTCGAACACCGCGTATCCGAGCCCGGCAAATAGCACGGCGAAGACGAGGTACGTTTGTGCTTGCGGCCGGAACACGGCCGCGACGATCGACGCCACAACCGCGCCGAGCAGCGTCCCCGCGATGCGTGAAACGCCACGCCCGATCGTCGCGGCGAAATCGGGTTTGAGAACCAGCACCACCGTCAACGGAACCCAGTAGCCGCGTTGGAGCGGAAAGAGATGCGAGGCAAGCGATGCCACCAGTAACGTCGCGCCGAGCCGGACGCCGTGCTGAGCGTACTCGGAGCGCGGCGAGCAATTCGCGCGGAGCGTTTGCAGCGCTTCGCTTATCGCTGATGCTCGGAAGAGCGGCGCCGCGCGTCCCGGCGGCGCGAGGCTCACGCCATCGGCCGGGCTCGCGGCGGCTCGCCAAGCGCTGCGAAGTTGCCCGAGCAGCGCTCGCGCGTCCTCAACGGTACGCCGCGAACCCTCGGCCTCGATGCGCGCCATGGTGGCCTCGAGCGCGTGCCACATGCCGTCGGCATCCTGGGGCGGCTGTCCGGCATCGAGCGCGGCGGCAACCGCGCCGAGCACCGCGGACGTCGCGCTACCGAGCTCGACGACCGCCGCCGCGCGCGGGTCCGTGCTTCGCGCGAGCACGTAGCGGTCCACCGCGAGCGCACCGAGCGCGGCGCGGATGCGCTCCGCCTCGTCAAGCAAGATTTCGAACGCCGCGATCTCGCCGCGTTTCGCGAACGGCTGCGGGTCGGCCAAGGTGGCGGTCAACGACGCGAACGGCCGTTGATCGGGCGGTCGGAGTTCGCTCGCGCGAATTTGGTCAGCGTACGCCGCGAGCGTGCGGTACGCTTTCGCGAGCACCGTTCGCTCGGCGGTAAAGCGCTGCAGCGGCCAAATCGAAACGAGCAGCAACGTCTGCAATGCGCCGCCCGCGAACACGAGCAGCGCCTCGGTCCCCGCTTCGCTCGGACCGTACCGGAATTGACTGAAAATGGCCAGCGCCACGCAGGCATTGAGACCGACGCCGGTAGCCGTCGAGCCAAGCGACGCGAGGATCCCGAAGGCCAGGCCCCAGAGTCCCGCGGCGGCAACGTTGAGCGCGGGCAGCGCGGCCGTCGTGCTCGCGATGAAGGCCGACGCCGCCATTGCGAAAGCCGTCAACAGCATCGCCGCGGCGCGCGTGCGATACACGCCCTGTCGAGACGCGAACCCGACCGACAAGGCTCCGATCGCAGCCGGAACTCCGGCGAGCGGCCGGCCCGCGAGCAAGGCGACGACGAGCGGCAATGCGACTCCGGCCGTGCAACGCAAGGCGAATCCCGGCTTGAAGCCCGCGGGATCGAAGCGCGCGGCATCGCCGAAGATGCGGCGCACGATGCCGCCCGATCGCTCGCCGGCTATGTCGGTTCGGACTCGCTTCGTTTGCGGGTCACCCAAACCCGCGCGATCTTGCCGCCGACGATCTCGTAGATGACGGCCGCATGCGCGGGCCGGCCGCTCTTCGTACCCGTGATGCGCTCTTCGTCGACCACGACGTTACCGACGACGATGCGATTTACGATCGTGACGGCGATGTGCGGTGCTGCGGAAAAGAGCAACGCATAGCGCTCGCGCAGCGCGTCGCGTCCGAACAGAAAGAGTTCGCCGCCGAGATCGAAGAGTTGGAGATTGTCCGCGTACGCGGCGGCGAAGCGCTCCGCGTCGTGTGCGTTGTACGCCTCGATCGCAGCGGAAACGAGCGCTTCGGGGGTGGTGTGCGTTTCGGAGGTTGCCATCGTACGCCAGGTAGACGGCGGGCCATACGCCCACTCCTTCCCGCGCCGGTCGCCGGCCTCAGCCTGGAGCCGGTGACGCCTCGGCATGGCGCTCGACGCGGATGGTCCGCGCCCCGGATAACGCTACCGGGCGGCCAACGAAGCCGTAATCGAATAGCGCTCGGCGAATGTCGGCCTCGGCGGCCGTCAACGGCACGCGATAACGGCGCGCGATCTCGGTAAGGGACGAACCCGCAATAAAGTCTGCGAGCGCGGCTAAGCGCGCGCGCTCTTCCGATAACGAGCGCATGCTACAGGATCAACGGAGGGACGGTAGCAACGAGGATCGCGATAGCCATTGCGAGGGTGAACATGGGTGACTCCCTGTAGGTTCGTAGTTGACCCACCGAACGTACAGGGAAATCTCATATCACACCCCGCTCGTATTGACTAGTAGCTCCGCGTTGTGGCGTGCCTCATGCGACTAGGCCCATCCGGCGGGCCGCCGAGATAGCGGCTCCCCGGCCGCTCACGTTGAACTTCGCGATGATCGCGCGCGTGTGAGCGCGCACGGTGTGAACGCTGCGCGCGAGTTCGACCGCGATCTGGGGTGCGGACATCCCGTCGGCGAGGTAACGAAGGATATCCGTCTCGGCAGGCGTCAGCGGCGAACCGTTCGCCTCACCCACGGTGGCCCCAACCGCCGCAACGACGCGCGCGTAACCGCGAACGCGCCGGCCGGCACTACGCCAATCGCCGCCGTTCGCAACGGCTACGATCGCTTGCACGTCGCTATCACGGCGTAGAGAGCGTCCGCTAACCGAGCGTTCGCCGCGAACTTGGTCGCCGATCAAAATGCACGTGGCCGCCGCGAGCGCGCGCGCGATGCGCCGATAGCGGGCATCGTAGGCCGGTTCCCCGCGCGCGTGCAAGGAAGCGACGGCGATTGCATTGCGTGAACTCTTGCGCGCTTCAGCGACGTCGCCCATCGCGGCTTCCGCGAGCGACCGCAGGGCCGACGCGAGAGCGCTCGCCGCACGCCCGGTGGAGCCGGCGTCGCGCAGGAGAATCGCGTTGGCCCGAAAGGCCGTGAAGTCACTGGCCCACGCATGAGGCAGCGTATCGGCGAGACCTCGCGCGAACCTCTCCCGATACAGCTCCGGCAGCGCCTCTTTGCGGATGACGAGCGCGAGCTGGCTAACGGTGCTCGCGTCGCCGAGTTCGGCGGCGAGTTCGTATTGCGCGACGAGCCCCGCAACCGCGAAGGAGCGATCGCTCGCGCGCTGCGCTTCGGTCGTCATCGACTTCGCCAACCGGTACGCTTCTTCGACGTCGCCGACATAGACGTGTTGAATGTTGTAGGCGACCGAGAGCGCCGCGGCCGCGGCCCGATGCGCGCCCAGGCGTCCGAAGACGCTGGCGCTCTTCTTCGCGGTTTCGCCCGCCCGCTCGAAATCGTAAATGTAGAAGTATGCGGTCGAGAGACGCTGCAAGACGCGCGCGCGTGAGAACTCACCCCCACGCGAGCGCCGGTCGGCTTCAAAGCAGAGGTCCCGCGCGGCTTCCGCTTCATCCGAACGAGCTAACACGATCGCCCGCAGCGCCGCGCACGGACCCTCGAGTTCGCGCGGAACGACGAGCCCCTCGAACAACTCGCCGGCGATCCCGACTTCGTCCTGCATCAAATAGACGGGTGCGAGCACGTCGACGACGTACGCCCGCTCGTCCACCGGCGCAGCGGCTAGGGCGCGCTTGAGCAGATCGATGCACCGTTCGACGTTACCGCGATACTGCGCGACGACGCCTTGCAAGAGCAAGCGAGCCGGATCCCGGTGCGAGGTCAGCTGCGCGACCGCGCTTGCGAGCTCGGCCGTTCCCGACGCTCGCACCGCGAGTTCGTGCGCGCGCCGTAAATCGCCCGCGATTGGGTCCACGTGTGCACTCCTAGCTACGAGATAAGGATTCGTTCGAGTTCGGAGTATCTTGCGGAGCTCCTAGTCAGATAGCGGTAGGAGTGCCTGCGGGCTGCGGCCACGGCTCCGGAGCGAGCGCCCGGCAGCGTCACGCCGGGCGACGCGGCCTCTCATCGGCGCAACTAAGCCAATTCTTTACCGGCGAGGCTGAAGCGCCTCGTCCGAGCGGCCGAACATCATCTTGGAATGTCCGCATTTACGAAGTTGCCGTATCCAGAGCTAACGTTGACCTTCATCGGCGCATTGGCAGCCGTGATCGGGATTTGGTCGCTGCTTATTTTGAACAAGCTAATCGGGAAACGCCCGGCGCCGGGCGAACCGAAGCCGTCGGCCAAGAAACCGGTTGCGATCGCGGTCTTTGTCTCGCTGGCGCTCGGCGGTTTGGCATACGGGATGTATGCGACTCTGGAAGCAAAAGCGAGCGCCCATTTCGTCGCGCTCGGACATCGCGCGTGCCGTTCCTGGAGCTTCGCTTCGGCCGTTCCACAGCAATCCTTCGCGGCCACGGTCATGGGCCGTTACGAGGGTGTCGTCGGTTTCACGTGCGCGGACGTAAGCGAACACTATTTCGATCTCGCGAGCGGCCGCTCCGTGAAGGAGCCGTCGGACTACTACAGCCACATCTCCTCCGACACCTGAGACCTCCGGGCGGCCGCTTGGGCCACCCACTGGGGACCGCCTGAAACGTGGCCGACGCCGGGTGTGCTATAATAGCGGGATGATGGACGCGACCGAAACATTGACGACTCAACCGAAGCGTTACGCGGGCAAGATCGTCAGAGGCCGCCGTTTCGTCAACGTCTTGGGCGGCGTTGTTCCACGCCCGTTGCGCTGTCTGGACTTCAACACACCGACCTTCGGCTGGGGGTTCCACGGAAGCGCCGCCGACGAACTGGCGATCGCGATCCTCAGCGAGCATTTTGGCGCAGCCAACGACGCCTTTGATACCCGCGTCCTGCGGTTGTACCGGGCGTTCGTCGACGACATCGTCTCCAAATTCACCCACGGCGGACCGTGGACTTTATCCGACCGCTCCGTCGCGAAGTGGTTGAGCACCCAGGGCCAGGCCTAGCTCTTCGCTTCCGCCAGCCCGCCTCGGTAGGCGCTTCGCACGTATTGCTCGATCGTGCGATGGGTGTTGAAATACGAGGCGTTGAGCGCGATCGCTTGCCGCATGACCCGCGCGTAACCCGCCGGGTCGCCGTAAAACAGCGGGACGATCGCTCGTTCGAGTTTGTCGTACAGATGCTCAGCGTCGGTCGCGTCGGCCTCCACGCCGCGTGTCTCACCATCGCCGATGGCCCAGCCGGTGTGACCTTCGACGCACCCTTCGACCCACCAACCGTCGAGCGTGCTCAAGCTCGGCACACCGTTGAGCGCCGCCTTCATGCCGCTCGTGCCCGAGGCCTCGAGCGGAGGACGCGGCGTGTTGAGCCAGACGTCGACGCCGGCCACGAGCCGTTGCGCGATGCCCATTTCGTAGTTTTCCAAGTAAACGAAACGCACCGCGTCGCCCAGTTGCGCTGCAGCTTCGAAGATCCGGCGGATGACGTCCTTGCCGCCCTCGTCGCGGGGATGGGCCTTGCCGCCGAACACGAACTGCAAGGGGCCGGCCTTCGCGGCGATGGCGCGCAGCCGCTCGGGGTTGGAGAGTGCCAGAAATCCGCGCTTGTACTCCGCTGCCCGGCGGGCGAAGCCGATCGTGAGTCGCGAGGGATCCAGCGAAACGCCCGTCCGGCGGCGCACTTCGACTGCGAGGTCGTCCTTGGCCGCGCGATGCGCCGCCGCGACTTCCTCGAGCGGAATGCCGATCGCGTGGCGCAAGTACCCGTTGTCGCTGCGCCAAGATTCGATGTGGCGGTCGAAGAGCGTCTTGAAGGCGGGCGACGTCCAGCGTACGGCGTGCACGCCGTTGGTGATCGCGTGGATCTGGTCGCCGGGAAAGAGGAGTCGCGAGACCTCACCGTGTCGCATCGCGACGCCGTTGACGTAATGCGAACCGCGCAGCGCCAACTGGGTCATGTTCACGACGCCTTCGCGCACGCCGCCGAGCGTTTCCACGAGCTTCTCGCGCCGTTCGCCGACGAACGCGCGCATCAGGTCGCGGTCGAACCGGTCGTGCCCGGCCGGCACGGGCGTGTGCGTGGTGAAGACGAACCGGCGGCGCAGCCGGGCGATCTCGTCGCCTGCCGGTTCGGTTGCCCCGCGCGCGTCCATGCGTGCCTCGAGTGCTGCCGGAACCAGCAATGCCGCGTGGCCCTCGTTCATGTGGAACGTCGCGATATCGTTCTCGAGGCCGAGCGCACGCAGCATCGCGAACCCGCCGTATCCCAGCACGATTTCCTGGGCGAGCCGGTACCGTTCGTCGCCGCCGTACAGGGCGCTGGTGAGGTAACGGTCGTGCGGCTCGTTCCCGTCGACGTCGGTATCGAGCAGGTAGATCGGGACGACGGCGCCGGCGGCACCCACCAAGTCGAACCGCCACGCCCGAACCTTGACGCTTCGCCCTTCGATCTCGACGACGACCGTCGGCTCCATGGGAACCAAGCGCGCTCGCGGGTCCCACGAATCGGGAACCTCGTGCTGCGAACCGTTCGCATCGAGCTTTTGAACGAAGTAGCCCTTCTGATAGACCAGGGTGACTCCCAGGATCGGGAGCGCCAGGTCTGCCGCGCTCTTGAGCAGGTCGCCCGCCAGAACCCCGAGACCGCCGCTGTACGTCGGCAAGGACGCGTCGATCGCGATCTCCATCGAAAAATACGCCACGCTCGCGTGCGGCGAAAAAGCCCGATTGACTGCGTGGAGGCGGCCTTCGGGACGCTCGGGGGAGGACGGCTGGGAGGCTTGAATGGGTTACCTCGATCTTGTGCGGCGAAAACGGGCGGGCGTACTATGTTGCGGTTTCGGCCAGAAATCCCTCAGTCCCGAAGCGAGCGCGAAGGTCAAACTTTAGCACTTTGCCCGTTGAATTTCTCGGCAGAGCCTCAACGAACTCGAGCCGGCGCGGAATTTTGTACCGGGCCAAGTGCGGTGCGGCGAAGGTCTGCAACTCCTCGAGCGAGAGATCCGCACCCGGTTTGAGCGCCGCCACCGCCACGATGGCCTCTCCCCAGGTATCGTCGGGCACCCCGATCACCGCGACTTCGGCGATGGCGGGGTGGTGATAGAGGACGTTCTCGACCTCGGCCGGGTAGACGTTTTCACCACCGCTGATCACCATGTCTTTGACCCGGTCGCAGATATAGAGGAACCCCTGCTCGTCGAAGTAGCCGACGTCGCCCGTATGAAACCAACCATCGCGAATCGCGGCGGCGGTCGCCTCAGGTTGCTGCCAGTAGCCGGCCATGATGTTGGGACCGCGCACGCAGACTTCGCCTCGCGCGTGCGGCTCGTTAACGACGGACCCGTCGGCGGCGGCGAGGCGCACGTCGGTGAGGAGCGGCGGCTTGCCGGCCGAGCCCAACTTCTGCAGTGCCGCTTCGCTCGTTAAGAACGTCACCATCGGCGACGTCTCCGTGAGGCCGTATCCCTGGAGTACCGTGATCCCGCGCGCCAGATAGAGGCGCAGCAGCGATTCGGGTACGGGCGCGCCTCCGACCACGAGCATGCGAATCGAGGACAGATCGGCGCCGGCGAACTGCGGGTGCTGACTGACGAACAGCAACATCGCCGGCACCACAAAATGCGTCGTCACCCGGTAGCGCGGCACGTCCTCGAGGAAGGCGGCGGCGTCGAATTGTTTGTGCAGGACGATGTGCGCGCCTTTCATCAGCGCTTGCAAGGTGGTCACGTTGAGGCCGCCGATGTGAAAGAGCGGCGCCGAATTGAGGGTCACGTCGTCTTCCGCGACGTCCATCGTCAGCATCGCATTGACGTTGTTCCACCACAGGTTGCCGTTGGTCAGCATCGCGCCCTTGGGCCGGCCGGTCGTGCCCGAGGTGTACATGATCACCGCGACGTCCTCCGCGCCCGAT
>Ga0116227_10011794_pt1 | contig 14544 bp, 12 predicted proteins | sample S1TSphgellanicum_FD_89693 | JGI IMG/M metagenome (GOLD analysis project Ga0116227, IMG submission 89693) | Host-associated microbial communities from peat moss isolated from Minnesota, USA - S1T2_Fb - Sphagnum magellanicum MG | ecosystem: Host-associated > Plants > Peat moss > Unclassified... | reverse complement strand
GATCGCACGACCATGCAATGATTGTACGGGCTTGTAGTGCAGCCAAGTGTTACCTAAATACCCCTCTGTGCTCTTGTTTTTCTGATGATACCGTTTGGGCGTTGCTCCTGTGACCCGTTAGGGGTGTGTAGACCATTGTAAACTAGATCGGGATAGGATACCGGAAAATCCTGATCTAGAATATCGCAAAAAAATATGGAAACAAAACAGCTAGGGAAAACAGGTGTCTATGTAAGTGCGATCGCCATGGGAGGTATGCCGATGTCTTTAAGTAATCGCCCTCCAGAATCGCAGTCTGTCAACGTCATCCATCGGGCTTTGGATCTGGGAATCACATTCATTGACACCGCTGACTCTTACTGCAAAGACGAAACAGACAAGCATCACAACGAGCGCCTGATTCACAAAGCTTTGCAAAGTTACAATGGTGATGTCAGTCATGTCGTTGTAGCAACCAAGGGCGGTTTAATGCGTCCCAATGGCAACTGGACGCGCAACGGCGACCCAAAACATTTACGCGATACCATCCGCATCAGCTTTGAAACTTTGGGTGGTGATAAACCCATAGATGTTTGGCAGTACCACGCCCCCGATCCCGATTTCACCATTGAGGAATCTCTCGCACCAGCTCAAGAAGCAGTGGCTGCGGGTATGATTCGGTTCGTAGGAGTTTCTAACTTTTCTGTCGAACAAATTAAGCAGGCGCGGGATGTGGTTGATATTATCTCGGTGCAAAATCAATACAATCCCTGGAATCGGCAGCCGGAGTTTGATGGCGTGCTGGAGTATTGTGACAATGAGGGTTTGACGTTTCTACCTTGGAGTCCGTTTGGTGGAAGTCGTCGCCATACAAGCTTGGAAGATTTTCGGGCGATCGCCCAGTTAGCCAAGGAAAAAGGCGTATCGGTGTATTGTATTGTACTAGCTTGGTTACGTTTCAAATCCCCCAGCATCTTGCCCATTCCTGGTGCAAGCAAGATAAACAGCATCGAAGACTCAGTACGTGCTGTCGATGTGAAATTATCTGATGACGAAGTGCAAAGAATAGATCGAGAAACAGCATCATGATCCGGTAAAATAACAAGCCTGCAATAATTCACGAAGCTTGCTAACTGGAGACACTCCTATGGCCCGGATGTACTACGACGAAGATGCAAATTTAGACCTTTTGTCACAAAAAACCATTGCCATCATCGGCTACGGTTCCCAAGGTCACGCCCACGCCCTCAATCTCAAAGATAGTGGCATGAATGTCATTGTCGGATTATATCCGGGCAGTAAATCGGTAGCAAAAGCGGAAGCTGCTGGATTAACTGTGAAGAGTGTGGCAGATGCTGCCAAGTCCGCTGACTTGATCATGATTTTGTTGCCAGATGAGGTGCAAAAAACGATTTATAAACACGAGATTGAACCTCACTTGGAAGAAGGAAACGTGTTAGCTTTTGCTCACGGCTTTAATATTCACTTTGGTCAAGTCTTGCCCCCATCTCACGTAGATGTGGTCATGGTCGCACCGAAGGGACCAGGGCATTTAGTCCGGCGAACCTATGAACAGGGGCAAGGCGTACCTTGTTTATTTGCGGTGTATCAAGATGCAAGTGGTCAGGCACGCGATCGCGCTATGGCATACGCTAAAGGTATCGGCGGTACACGTGGTGGCGTTCTCGAAACCACTTTCCGTGAAGAAACAGAAACCGATTTGTTTGGCGAACAAACTGTACTATGCGGTGGTTTGAGTGCCTTAATCAAAGCGGGATTTGAAACTTTGGTAGAAGCTGGTTATCAGCCAGAATTAGCTTATTTTGAATGTCTCCATGAAGTCAAATTGATTGTTGACTTAATTGTGGAAGGTGGCTTGGCAAAAATGCGTGATAGCATTTCTAATACTGCTGAATATGGCGACTTTACCCGTGGCCCTCGGATTGTGAATGACCAAACCAAAGCCGAAATGCGTAAAATTCTCCAAGAAATTCAATCAGGTCAATTTGCACGGGAGTTCGTATTAGAAAATCAAGCTGGTAAGCCTGGATTTATCGCTATGCGTCGTCGGGAAGCTGAACATCCGATTGAGGAGGTTGGCAAAGATTTACGCGCTATGTTCAGCTGGATGAAGAAAGATTAATTGGATTTTAACCGCGCCCTGTAGCAGATAGCAGGGCTATTTTATTCTTTACAAGCGCCTTGAAAACCCATTTCAAGGCGAACAGTTAAAATCCGTTGAAACGGATGCTCATTCAAAAAAATTAATAGTTTGAGTTCCCCATTCCACGTTCGTGAGGAATCGTTGATTAAGCGACTCAAAGCATTAATCAACCGTGGTTGCAGATCTCTCCTCCGTCGTTGTAGTACATTCGGTGACTCTTGTCATGGGCGATCTCTCCTCACCACGATAAAATAATCAGGTATGTGCATTCAGGGGATAAGTTACTTGGGGTTACCCCGAAGTCATGGTTCGCTATCTAACCTAATTTCTTAACGTCTTGGGTATCTGTAATCCCAAAGTGAGTGCCCTGGCTGCCATAAATAGAGACAGCGATAGCCATAACAAATGATTGTTGTGGAAGTACCAAGCGGCGATCGCCATTGGTGTAAAGCCGATGAGGGCTGATATTAGCATTGCTTGGCGAAGTGTGTGCCCTTCAGTCAAACCAATAAAGTAGCCGTCTAGCATGTAGGCAATTGACCCAAACCCTAGAACAGGTAACAGCCAAAGTACATAGTCACACAGATGAGCGATAATTTCAGTATGGTTGGTAAATAATTTGAAAAGTGGTTCTGGACTAAGGATAAAAGCAATTGCAAATGTGACTCCAAAAAGTAGGCTGGTGACAAGAGCAACACGTACTAACCGTATAAGTTCACCTGGTGTTCCTCTACCACGAAACAGCCCTGCTGAACTCTCTATAGCAAATGCCAGACCATCAATAAAATATGCTCCAAATGTTACAACTTGCATGAGGATTGCGTTTGTTGTCAAAATCACGGTTCCAAAGATGGAACTGAGGTTGGTAAATAGAGCAAAGGTAGAGACTAACGCGAAGGTGCGAATGAGAATCTGACTGTTGAGTGTGAAGGCAGCTTTTAAAGCAGAAGGGTCCAATAGCTTACCAGTTAAAGCTTGCACCTGTTGTAACTGGATTTCTTGGCAAAACAATACAATTCCAAAGAGCAGCATGAGATACTGACTGAGTGCTGTTGCTAGTCCTGCACCTGTGCTTTCCCATCCCAATTGAACAATGAGTAGGTAGTCTAACGCTACGTTTGCCCCACTGTTAACGGCAGAGAGCAATAGCACCCTGTTACTCTGTGACCGTCCTAGAAACCAACCCACTAAGACAAAGTTTACGAGTGTTGCTGGCGCACCCCAGATCAAAGCTTTGTAAAAGTCTTGTCCAGAAGCTTTAACCTCTGGTGTTGCACTTAATACTGCAAAACCTAACAGCTGCAGTGGTTGTTGTAATAATAAGATAGCTAATCCTAACGCTAATGCTAAGGCTCCATGCCTTAACCCAATGAGCAGAACAGATTCACGATCCCCACGACCCATAGCTTGGGCTATCATTCCAGTTGTGCCCATGCGCAGGAAACTAAATGTCAAATAGATATAATTGAACAGAACCATCGCCAAGGTCACCCCTGCTAGATGGCGAACCTCAGCTAAATGCCCCAGAAATGCTGTATCAATCAGTCCTGCTAGAGGAACCATCAAGTTGGAAAGGATGTTGACGATTGCGAGTTGGAAGAAATTGCGCAGGAATGTTGATTTTTTAGGGAATAAAAACAAGGTTATTTCCTCTCATTCGGCTGTAGGTAATTTTTCAGTCCTAAAGAGACCACGCCGCGCTATCACCAAAGCAGCGGCGCAACCAGAGTTAAGACCGTAAACCGCCATGTACTTGGTGACACCAATCACGGAAGTATAGGCGGGGTCAATCTTGATGAGTCCTACGCCAGATCGTAAACACTTCGATTCAATCATCTGGGTGAACTGAGAGTAAGCCATGTTAGAAAGCATCCGTATATGAATAGCCTTGCTTTTCGCAGTGTCCAGCTAATACTAAAGACTGTCGCTGTAAGTCCTCGAGTTGCGGTCTGGTACTGACACGCGCATAACAGATCGTCTTTCCGTCCTTCTCTACCGTGCCTAGTAGTTTCGCTACATCATACCTGCGATGACCACCCGTTGTCCTCTCTGGCACGATCTTTCCTTCTGTCTCCCACCTCCTCATCGTGTCAGGATGTACACCTAGTAAATCCCTTGCTTCTTGTCTCGTTATCTTAGGCATAATCTTAAAATGCATAACTATACTTAAGATAACATAGGTTTAACTTGTGCAGCGCTCACCCGATCGCACCCTTTCCTTTTTCCCTTTTCCTCTCTTCCAATGCATAAGTCCTACTAACGACAGACAGCGCTTATTAGTTGTTGCTACTTCTAGACAGAGGAGAAGGCATTAATCATATATCTACAATGAATGTCCGCGTGAAACTCACGAATAGGGAAAAGGATATGCAATCACAAACGACGTTATACGAGAAACTTGGTGGGCAGTAGGCTATTGAGCGGGTAGTAGATAATTTTGACAACCGTGTTTTGGTAGATGACACTATCAATCACTTTGTTTCTTAGGCAAACCCGTAGAACTTCTCTTTGAAAGTGATAATTATGACAGAACAAGAACGCGAATTGCTGAATAACCTGTTAGCTAACTTGGTTGCTACTCCAACAGCACAAAAAGACCTTGAAGCAGATGATCTCATTCGTCGTGCTTTAGCACGTAAGCCAGACGCCACCTATCTGCTGGTCCAGCGCACCCTTTTACAGGATATTGCCCTCAAAAACGCTCAGTCCCGGATTAACGCACTCGAGCAACAACTACGTCAAGCACAACCGATTTCAGACGCAAGAACATCAGGCTCGGGAAGTTTCCTTGGCAACGGTTGGAACCAGCCCGCTGCGTCTGATCGCTGGAGTCAATCACCTCCACCATCTCAGAATTGGAACTACCAGTCTGCACCCCCAAGTGTGCCTCAACCGAATGCCTTCTCTGGCTTCTTGAAATCAGCAGCAACAACTGCTGCTGGCGTAGCGGGTGGGGCTCTACTGTTTCAAGGATTGGAAAACTTGTTCGACCATCGTGGCGGTTGGCAAGATCAACCGCAGGAGATTGTGGAGAACAACTTCATTGAATCGCCTCCAATTGCTAATGACTACGGGGAAGTTCCCCAAGACAACTTTCTTCCCGACAACGAGGGTCAGTTCAACCCAGACGACTATCAGGCTGACCAAAGTTTCTACGACGACAACAACTTCTACCAAACGTAGTCGGATGCCTAAGCGAGGTCTAGCCGGGAGCTAGATTCGAGGGGAGTGGAGCGACAATACTCTCCTCGAACGTAATCGTGCATCGCATGGTACGCGCACACGGCTACTCAATGTGCAATCTATCTAGTAGAGACAACTGAGTCCACGTCGTATCTTCTTTGTCCACTTGGGGTAAAGATCCCTTCGATTTTCCCAGATTCGAGCCACCTTTCGAGGCTTTTGCTGCATACTCCCAATCTGGAAGCAGCGATTCTTGGAGGTACATATTTTGTCATGGCGTGTTTAATAAGTAATCGGACAGAAATAATTACACATTAGGTTCTAGGCTGGATAAGGTTTTCAGATCAAAGTTTGTGTAATTAATTTTGTCTTACTACTTACTTCTGTTTTATTCTACACGCCATGTCTGGCTTATTCGAGAAATATTCGGAAATATCTCGTAAACCGATGTCCTAGTCAAAACTCCCACGCCTATAAGACGTGGGATTCTAATGTGCTAACTTTACCCACTCTCACCTCAACTCGTTTGACGGTTAGCTGTCAACCGTCAACAGCCTTAACTTGCATAATTTATTTCTGGGAGTTCCCTTGCTGTCACCAAACCGATGTATTATTATACAGATAAATTAACAGAAATTAACAATGGTAGAACGCCCAATCAAGAAATCTGAACGTCAGTCCAAAGTTAGTGCTGACGAAAATCCCGAAAATTTGGATTCTCGGCCACCTGTGGAATCCAATCCCAAGGTCATAAAACGAATCGATGACCGCTCGTCGGGTAAAGGCAAAAAAGCATCTTTTGCCGACGAGTTCAAGCAACCGGGTAATCCTGCCCTAGCCCGTGGACCGAAACCCCTTAAGTCTCGACCCAAGGTGATTATAGAGCCTGAAACCGACTCGGAATCTACCTCTGTTGAGCCTCAAGGCGAAACAGCAGAAGGATAAATTGCCCCTGATCCCCGAAGGGGGCTCCGAGTTCCTCAGGACCCAGTCCTTTTGAAAAAATTCTTCCCCAGGATGGATGACTTGGTAGTGAGACTGAGGTGATCCTAGTATCTGAACCCTTTCTTTAACCGCCAGAGGAAATTTTTCAACTAACTACCATCTGAGGTCACTCTGTCAATATAAATACAAGGTCAAAATATTGTACCAAAAATACTAGACTTTCGTTCTAGGTCTGTGGCAACAGTAGTAAGATGTATAATAAACTCACAATTAAAAAACCTAAGTTCGTCAACTTAACCCATCATGAGTCCCCCATGCTCATTTGTACCCAAATCAGTGGTGGGTAAATGACGAGACAGTTCAGAGGTACACCGCCAACCAATGATTAGTACATAGTTATTTTTTCAATTGATGAACCATTTAAGATAACAGTTATAACTAAATCAAGATGTGAACCGTGCCTATTTACCCCTTGTCGCGTCTCGCCTACCTCACCGCTTGACATTCAAGACTGTATCTGATTAAAATTCAACATCTAATTTAGGACTTACGCATTGACAAGAAAACCCAAATATGGGGTATGGATTGCAGGCATTTAACTTCGATTTTTCGAGACTTTTTAGGCGATGCCTGCAGCGGGCTACGCCTACGCTATCCATCCAAGGATGATTGATCAAAGCCTGAAACGACGTATCTTCGTTAATGCACAAGATGATTCGTTTGTACAGTGCGTAAGTCCTATAATTTATCACCATACTCCAACTACGTCGTACAACAAGCGATGTGGAAAGAATACCCGCATAAAAGGTTAGCACTCTAAAAGTTAGTAATACGAATTGTAGCGCATTGCCATTAACAAGCAAGAATACATTTGTCAGGAACCAGAATTTAGCATGAATTCTGTGCGACTGGTGGATGAATAAAAGGGTTTAAGTCCCCCACCAAAATCGATTCTGAATTCTGAATTCAGTATAGCTGACTCCTTTTAAACGCATTTCGTAGGTAATTACATGTGGATAGTCAGACTCGCCTTACGTCGCCCATACACATTCGTGATCTTGGCCTTGCTGATTGTCATCCTGGGTATAGTGACGATAACCCGCACGGCAGTTGATATTTTTCCAGCCATTAATATTCCGGTTGTCAGTATAGTTTGGACTTACACTGGCGTAACGCCGGAGGAAATGGCAGAGCGCATTGTCACAATTAGTGAGCGTGCGATCACTACGACCGTTGGTGACATTGAACATATGGAATCTCAATCCCTGAGTGGACTCAGTGTGATTAAGGTTTTCTTGCAACCAAATGCCAATATTCCCTCGGCAGTTGCCCAAATTACATCTATTAGCCAAACTGTTTTGCGCCCCCTGCCACCTGGCATCACACCGCCGTTCATCATCCAATACAACGCTTCTAGTGTGCCGATTATTCAGATGAACGTCGGCAGTAAAACCTTTTCTGAACAGGCACTCTTCGACTATGCCACCAACTTCGTTCGCACCCAATTAGCGGTAGTGCAGGGGGCAAGTGTACCCCTGCCCTATGGTGGAAAACCTCGGCAGATCATGGTTGATATTGACCCACAGGCGCTTTATGCCAAAGGTATTTCTGCCCAAGATGTGACTAACGCTGTTAGCGCTCAAAACCTCATTCTACCCGCAGGTGATGCAAAAATAGGCACTCGCGACTATGCTGTGCAGCTCAACAATAGTCCAGACGTAGTGTCAGCCTTGAACGATTTGCCGATTAAGCAAGTTAACGGGACAGTGGTTTACATTCGCGATGTGGCACAAGTACGTGATGGCTACGCCGTGCAAACAAACATAGTCCGCCAGGATGGGCGACGTTCCATCTTGCTCAGTATCCTCAAAAGTGGTAGTGCCTCCACCATTGATGTCATTAAACGCATCAAACAAGCCGTGCCGCAAATCAAAACCACCTTGCCGAAGGAACTGAATTTAACGTTCTTATTCGACCAATCTGTGTTTGTTCAGGCTTCTATAGATGGCGTGATCAAAGAGGGGTTGATTGCCGCGTGTCTCACAGCGTTGATGATTCTCATCTTCCTGGGGAGTTGGCGCAGCACTTTGATTGTGGCGGTCTCAATTCCCCTTTCTATCTTGGTCTCAATCGTGGTCATGAGTTTTTTAGGGCAAACCTTCAACATTATGACCTTGGGAGGTCTTTCCCTTGCGGTTGGAATTCTGGTCGATGATGCGACGGTGGAAATTGAAAATATCCACCGCAATTTGGGACAAGGCAAACCACTCAAACGAGCAATTTTGGATGGGGCTCAGCAAATTGCTACCCCAGCATTTGTAGCAACATTGTCTATTTGTATTGTCTTTGTACCAGTTGTGTTTTTGAATGGAGTAGCACAGTACCTGTTTGTGCCTCTGGCGATGGCGGTAGTATTTGCCATGCTTGCCTCCTACCTACTGTCGCGAACTGTAGTGCCAACGATGGCGAACTATTTACTACCGCCTGAACTGGACTTGTATACTGCAGGTGAAGAACATCATGGTAGTAGAAACGGACACAACGGTAACAACCACCAGACACACTCCCCAGATGATCAGTTGTCTGGTGGAGACAACAGTAACAACTACCAGACACACCACTCTCCAGACGGTCAGATGTCTGGTGGAGACAACAGTAACGACCACCAGACACACTCACCAAATGGCTTGTCGCCCAACGGAACAAGCGCGACAAAAGATGTCAAAAAACCCGTCAAGAAAGACTGGATCTGGCGACAGCACGAAAAGTTTAATCACCAATTTGAAAAATTTCGTGATTGGTATTACGGTATCCTCACTTGGGCTTTGAATCGTCGCCGAACAGTCTTTGTGTTGTTTGGCGCTTTTTGGGTAAGTGCCTTAGTACTCCTGCCCTTCGTCGGGCAAGACTTTTTCCCCCAAGTTGATGGCGGTCAGATGACTTTGCATGTACGGGCTTTACCTGGAACTCGTGTGGAAGAGACAGAAATGATTGTTGGTCAGGTAGAAGACGTTATCCATCAGACCATTCCGGCTGATAATCTGGCCATGATTCTAGATAACATTGGTGTACCCAGCAGTGGGATCAATCTGACCTATGGGTACAACGGCGCAACAATTAGTTCTGCTGATGCTGATATTCTCGTCTCCTTGAAAGAGCCTGGAAAGACTTTTTCATACATTAAGCAACTACGCCAAAAGTTGAAAGCGACGTTTCCAAATTACACCTTCTTTTTTGAGCCAGCAGATATCGTTACGCAAATTCTCAATTTCGGTCTGCCTGCTGCCGTTGATATTCAAATATCTGGTCCAATTCCCAACGCCCAAGCGAACTTTAACGTTGCTAAACAAATTGAAGCGCGTGTGGCGCGTGTTCCTGGTGCTGTGGATGTGCATGTACAGCAAGTCATGGATGCCCCAAGGTTACGCCTCGATGTGGATCGCACGGAAGCGCTACAAGTCGGTTTGACTCAGAGCGATGTCGCCAATAGCGTGTTGACTACCTTAAGTTCAAGCGGTCAGGCAGCAATCAACCAATGGCTTGATCCCAAAAAAGGGGTAAGCTACACACTTGCTGTACAAGTTCCTCAGTATAAAATTGATTCCATTGACGCCCTCCAAGATACACCAATCGCTCTTAATCAAAATGGACCGCCACAACTTTTGCGCAATTTGGCTACTGTAAAACGTGACAACATGATGCAAGTTGTCAATCACTACAACGTGCAACCTGTTTTCGATGTTTATGCCAATTCCCAAGGTCGTGACCTTGGAGGAGTTTCCCGTGATGTGAATAAGATTGTAGATGAACTGAAGTCCAAGTTACCTAGGGGAAGTAAAATCCAGGTGCGCGGTCAAGTTCAAACGATGAATTCTTCGTTTGTGGGTTTGGGGTTTGGACTCGTGTTCGCGATTTTGTTGGTTTACTGCTTGATGGTGGTGAACTTTCAAACCTGGCTCGATCCCCTGATTATTATGATGGCACTGCCTAGTGCTTTGGCTGGCATTATCTGGATGCTGTTTATCACCCGCACCACCTTCAGCGTCCCCTCATTAATGGGTGCAATCATGAGTATTGGTGTGGCAACATCAAATAGTATTCTGCTAATCACCTTTGCGAATGAGCAGCGTTTTGAAGGGGAAAATGCCTATCGTGCGGCTCAATCGGCTGGTTACACTCGACTACGCCCCGTATTGATGACTGCTTTTGCCATGCTGATCGGTATGATCCCAATGTCCCTCGGTCTTGGGGAAGGCGGCGAGCAAAATGCGCCCTTGGGTCGCGCAGTGATTGGCGGCTTGTCAGCTGCAACATTTGCCACTCTCATCTTTGTGCCAGTTGTCTATAGTATTCTGCGGCGTCAGCAACCCCGTCCGATGGATGAGGAGGACGATGCTCCCTCTGATCCACATGCCGCATTTGCCTTATCATCACAACAGCAGAAGTAGGACCTATGGATTCTCAAGATCATCAATCATCATCAACGTCAGCGCATGTTGATCCGAATTCTCAGGATCAGCAATCATCACCGCCACCAACAGTTGTGAAGCGGAAAGAGCAACACAATAACAAGGGCCGTATTGTGGCGATCGCCCTGAGTGTTGGTGCTGTAGTGAGCCTGCTAGCGATAGGTATCTTACCCCGGATAAACCAACAGCAAGAATTAAATGCAGCGGTCAAGGCACAAAGCGTTGTACCTTCAGTGAATGTGATTACTGCCCACCGTGCGGTGAAGAGCGATTTGGTTCTACCTGGCACTGTTGTGTCTCTCAACCAAACTACCGTTTACGCCCGTAGCACTGGGTATTTGCGGCGGTGGTTGGTAGATATTGGTCAGCCAGTGCGGGCAGGTCAGTTGTTAGCTGAGATTGAGTCGCCTGATGCCGATCAGCAAGTCCTGCAAGCTCGTGCTGACTTTGCACAAGCACAAGCTAATTTAGTTCAAAGTCGTGCTAATTTAGCTAAAGGTTATTCGGACTTAAACCAAGCCCGTGCCAACTTATTCATAGGACTTAAAAGCTGGGAACGATGGAGGTTCCTTGTAAAGCAAGGTGCTGTCGCGCAGGAAGATGCAGACACAAGATATGCCACATATAAAGCTAACTTAGCAAGCGTTCAATCTGCTGAAAATACTGTCAGGGTAGATCAAGCTAACGTCAGTGCTACTCAAGCCACTGTCAATTCTAATCGAGCGAATCTCCAGCGTTATGCCGTGTTGCAGTCCTTTGAAAAAGTGACGGCCCCCTTTACGGGAATTATTACTGCACGTAATGTCAATGCCGGAGTTTTAATTACAGCAGGGGCAGGTAGCGGCAGTAACAATACTAGCCTCTATACTATCGCTGGTTACGATGACGTAGACGTAAATGTCTATGTACCGCAGAGCTTAGCGCAGTCACTTCAGGATGGTCAACCGGCAAAGATTACGGTCCGAGAATTACCGCAAAGAATATTCACAGGCAAGGTAGTGCGTACTACCAACGCCCTTGACCCAAATACTCGTACCTTGCTGACCCAAGTCGCAGTCAAGAATTTAGACGGCGCACTGCGACCAGGGATGTATGCAACAGCTAAGTTTAACATTGCCCGTGCGAATCCTCCCTTTATTGTGCCTGATAGTGCCCTAGTGATTAATGCAGCGGGCACACAAGTAGCAACTGTAACGAGTAATAACACAGTGCATTATCAAAAAGTTGTATTGGGAAGAGATTTTGGCACGGAGGTAGAAGTCACCGATGGTCTAACAGGACACGAATCGCTCATCGCCACTCCTACGGTAGATGAAAGAGAGGGTACACATATCCGACCGACGCAACAGAAACCGGGATAAATGAGAGGCAGGGAGGCTGAGGGGCAGGGGGGAAGGGGAGCAGGGGGGGGAAAAGGCTTATCCTTTGTAGTATTGTATCAGAAGCAATTGGTGGGCTTCCTAGTACTCCACCAAGGTAAGTTTGCCGGGTCGATATCAGAAATAAAAGTTCAATTCCTCCCCTGCCCCTCTGCCCCTCTGCCCCTCTGCCCATTTAATAAGTGTCGTCGTATTCTGGCGCTTCAACTCGTCTTACTTCTGTACGAGAGGGAAGAAACTCAGGGCGACGCACAGGAACCAGCGGCGGTGTTGAACCGTTATAAGGGTGAATAACTTGTACTGTACGGGTTGGACGCTGTTTTGGTGAGAACAAAGCCAATACCCCAGCAACTACAACACCACCGCCAATAGTTAAAGTCATGCCTCCCACCGCCCAGGCGATTGGTGAAGACCACCAGGGAGATTGGTCTGGTGGCTGCAAGGAGGCTGGTCTTACTGTTGGATTTTGGTTGTTTTGGGCGTTTATAGCGTTGATTTGAGTTTGGTATTGGAATTGGATTTGCTGGATTTGGGTTTTGAGCTGATCGTTTTCCTTCTTGACGGTTTCATTTTCCATTTTCAGCCGTTCCATTGCCACGCGTTCTTCAGTACTTAGACTGTTCGGTGCGGGGGCGTTGGGATAGACTGGTTGCGCATAATATGGTACTGGTTGCTGCATCACTGCTGGCGGCGCCACTACAGTGGGCATTTGCGGGTTAACAGTGAAGTTAGGTTGTAGGGAATTAGTCGTCCCCTTGAGCAATAGGAGAGCCGCCAACCCGGCTACTGCAACTCCACCGATAAATGCCATACTTTCACTCATCGCCTTTGCCCCTAAACTTTACCGATACTACAATCATTAGCGACTGACACACTCTCACACTCATATTCGTACTTATAATTTATACCCTAGTTAACTTTACATAATACTCAAACCTTAGGATACACGATCAGCAAGTTTTTTTACTATTCGTTGGTCATTGGTCAGTACAAACGCCATGTTTCTCGCGTCTGTACAAAACCAAAGGACAAATGACTAATTCTACACCTGTGTACCCTTTTCTTGTTCGATTTCGGCTTGAATTTTTGCTAGTTCTTCGGGAGAAATTTCGTCCAGGCGCTTTTTGAAAAAGGCTGCTTCATATTGTTCGCGCTGTTGGTGGTAGGTCATTTTCTTTCCAATCGCACGGAAAGCATAGGTCAGCAACCAGCCAATTAACCCCCCAACTAGTAAGACTTGACTCCATATACCAGCATCTAAGCTATCCAAGCCTACTAGTTGCAACACAACATATGCTAGGCCGCCTGCTACAAAAACGCCAAAGCCAATTCCCAGAGCGTCAATGCGTCGCATGATTATGACCTACCACTCTTGTTAAACTTCGATTTGTCGCCGTTTGGGTCGAAAATTCACAAACGGTGACAGGAGCAATAAACCTGGGAAGAAGAAAAATACCAGAAAGTACATAAAGCCACGCTCTATGGAGCTTGCCACATACCATCGCTGGTTGAGATACAACAAAATAGCAGCTGGCATGACTAAAAGATAAGCTCCAGCTAAACTCAGATACAATAGCGCTACAACCATCACCATAATTGTTGGCTCTCAATAATAAACCCGTGGGTACATTTATTTCCCATCTTGACACCTCCGCCATCATATCGGCTGCGTCACCGTTACCAATACTAGGGCGATGCCGATCTGCCGACTTGTAGACACAAAGGAGAACAGCGCACCCGTTGAATACCAATTGGCGTCTCCGACAGTCTAGGGAAAGTAGGACTTACCCAAATCTATAGCCGCGCATTACCGCCACTCATTATAATGGCACATTTACTCTGTCTGCGACCAAGGAAATTTTCTTTAATATTCAAGCATATAGGACTTACGCATTGACAGAAATCGTCAAATATGATGTGGGAATTTTTAGTGCCTCACCGTTTGATTTTTCCACATTGGGAGAGTGTTCCCGTCTACCGTAGGGGCGTATTGCAATACGCCCCTACAAGTCTGAAACGACCATTATCCGTTAATACACATGATGCTTAATTTGTATAGTGCGTAAGTCCTAGCATAGATTGTATTCCGAAAAAATTTGTAGCGTTTAGGTATTACAGTATCTAAGTAGAAAGCCCACGAGGCTGAGGGTTGAGCGGGGCGAAATCCTTACTCTGTCCTTCTCCCAAGGGGAGACGCTGCGCGAACAGGCGTGGGATGAATACGACAAGCCGCGAGAAGCAGTCACTACTCTTATCGGGTTTTTTGGTTGGCAATATACTTCTTGATTGTTTCAGATGAGGCATCTCCAGCCGTACCACAGAAATAACTCCTTGTCCACATAGAAGGTAACTTTAATAGGTGCGGAAACTCTTGTCTTAGAATTCTAGAAGTATATCCCTTCAAACGAAACATTATTTGATCTGG
>Ga0116227_10011792_pt1 | contig 14547 bp, 8 predicted proteins | sample S1TSphgellanicum_FD_89693 | JGI IMG/M metagenome (GOLD analysis project Ga0116227, IMG submission 89693) | Host-associated microbial communities from peat moss isolated from Minnesota, USA - S1T2_Fb - Sphagnum magellanicum MG | ecosystem: Host-associated > Plants > Peat moss > Unclassified... | reverse complement strand
ACCTATTAATGGATGAAAATGAATGTAAAATCGATCCAACCAATAGGATGAAAATTTTAATAGTTGCATCATAGTTGTGAGAATGACCAAAATAGTTGAAATTTGGTTTTGTAGTTGCAAATGTTCCCAAATCTAGTCGCAAACAACTACAAGTCACATGTAGTCGTAAATGGAGTGGTTACATTTTGGCTGATTTCTACTAGTGAAAGCATGTTGGTGAGAACAAGATTAGAAGTTCTAGAAAACATGAGGGGGATATTTCAACATTTTGAAATCAAGGGGTCAAACTAACCTCCTTATTCCATAGTAATTTGATCCCAAATCTAGAAAAAATGAAGATATTTATTCCTAGGGTAAAGATATTCCAACACATTAATCCCTTTTTTTTTATTGCCTAGGGTAAAGGGGACTTGGGTTTAAGGTTTAAAGTATGTATATAAAAGATTGTTACCCTCCTAACATTGGTCTAAAATATATTCACTAGGGTCAATTAACATGGCCTTGCAAAGGGGTCCAAATTCTTTAAGGTGTACCAAAATCTTGTCACAACGTCACCTTTTTTTGTCTTTTTTAAATAGTCCATTTTTAGCATGTAAAGACACATTTATGGATGATTATGATAGAATCTAGAATTGTAATGGTCTAAAATATAGTCCTTCTAAAATTTTTAATAGCTTTTGACTCATTATTTTTTAAGGGGATTAAAATATAAGGTAAAAAAGGACTATAGTAAGCATTAAGCCTTTTTCATCTTGTGTGGTACACCTTAAAAGATTCACCCAAAGGTTCTTTCCAATGTGGGGTAATTTATTTTTGTTCCCACTATTAACATAGTTTCAAACCAAGTATATGCATATATGCCCTTTGGGTTTTATTTTCTCAAAAACTCGGACCCCCTTCCTACCAAGCAATTTTTGAAAGTTAACATTCACCCCCACCTCACAATTGGTGATTTTAAAATTTCAAGTATCCATAACCAAACCCTACCCAAAGAAAATAATAATGTAGGGTGTCTTTCAAAAACCTGGATCAATAATGATTTCATATCGAGATTGTGTTACCTTCAAATTGAAAAAAAAAAAAAAAAAAAACTTTTTAGGTTCATTTAACTATTACAAATAATCAATATGCATTTTCAATTGTGATTAGTGTTTATACATTCAGATAACACATGTGTTCAAGCTTGTAACACATTAATGTTGTTTTAAATTATCAAGAATTTGCCTTATAAGTTAAAAAGATTTAAGATTGTTTGTCAAAACTTTAGAGACTTGGCAAAGACTTAGCTTTGTAGGACATTGTTGAAGATTTGGCATGTGTTTCAAAGGGGGTCTTCCAAAAACCTTAATAAAAAAACCTTTTTGTACCTATTTGAGATTTTGTTAGAAAATCAGGCGTTATATTCGATTAAAAAATACCATAACCCCCACCCCCACCTCATAATCGCCCTTCTTTGGCTTTTTAAGACCTAGACCTAGGCGGTTCTTTAAATCTCTTAGAAATAAAATAATCAAACTTAGGTGGTTTCTTGAATTTTTTATTTTCAAATACCTAGACCCGATTATTATTTTAAAAACCAAATACCCGCCCCACATTGGTTCTTTCACCATCTTGAGCGAAACCTTTTAAATAAGAAACCAACACCTTAATAAATAAAAAACACCAATCTAGATGCGAAAGGAAGGAAACATGAAAAGAGGACCACAATCCAATGTTGAAACAATGCCCAAAAGCAAAAGGGAAAAAAAGGCACAAGCCTAACTTCAAAGGAAGGAAAAGGCACAAGCCAAAATTCAAAAGGAGCAAAAGGCATGATCCCAAATTAAAAACCTAAGCCTACATCCTAACCCTTTTGCTACTCACGCAAAGCAAATCAAACAAAAAGAAGGGGAGGGAAGGTTCTTAAAGGCTTTGAGCCAAAAAATGTTAAATTTGAACTTAGAGACCTTGATTTAGTCTGAAGATTATACACTTACAACCAAACACATTTTGGGATTTTACAATAGTACTAATGTAGGTGTTGGTTCACCCAAATTGAAAATATTCACATAGGGTGAGCTAGCCCATGATTGAATACTTAAGGGAGTTTGCATTTAAGGGTTCAAACTCCAAGGTTTTAGTAACCGACCTGGTCATGGTCTTCAAAGAGATTAGTTGCCCCTTGAGCCAAAACACTAATAGGCTTTTACAAAAGTTGATTTTGAACTAGAATGAAAAAGTTATAACCCCCAAAGTTAGGGGGGTTTTGTTGTTTGAAAAAACTTAAATAAAACATATAAGGCTTTTATTTCATGCATTTAAGACCCTATGAATAAACACTTAAAAACTTATGAAAGGACACCTTACCTCCTATAAATGGGAAAAATATTTAAAATTAAATTTGGACTATTTTTAATTATCGTTCATATTTTTCAAAATTTGTAATAAGGCCAAATATTTGCAACACAAGCGGCATAATCACAGGGCCTTAAGGGTTTTGAAATAGAACATTTTTTGAACAATAGCCTAAAACCTTAAAATCGATGATCCTTGTGAGGCCACATGGGCCAATTTGTGAAAGAATAATATTGTAATGATGGCCATAGCAATTTTCTCTTTGTTGATTTTCCTTTCATTTCTTTGAAGTCTTTTTTTCTCTCCCTTTTTGTTTATCATCAGTTTGCTCTAGGTTCTATTTTTTTTTGTGTGCCCATCGATGATTTCACTGTCATTGTTACTCCTAATGTTGTTAATGAATTAACACCCTTGTGATCTTGTTGATGTTGCTTGTTGTTACTATTTGATTATTACTACAAGTGATGCACAGGTCAAGCTTTTCATGTCATGAGATCTCATTATCATTGTAGATTTTGATGTTGTTAACGATCTAATTCCCTTGTGATCTTGTTGATGTTGCTTGTTGTTGCTATGTGACTATGGTTGTAAATGATGCGTAGGTTAGGTTTCTCATGTCGCGAGATGAGATGCAATGCTACATGGATGAGCTATTTTTTTTGTGCCAATTTATTTATTATTAGTTTAGCATATGCATTTGCATTTTTAGAGACCTTTTTTCTTGTCATTTTCACCTAGTTCATCTCCCAAATTGAATTAGTGGCCAAATGTTATCTACACCTAGAAATCAAATGCTACTTAAGTGGTAGTTTGGAATATCAGTAAAGAAGTTACTTGGGTAGTAGAAATTCGCACAGTATTGGCTTGCCAATAATGTTTCCATCCTTTATGCTCCAATGTTTCATGTGAAATATAATAGTTCTTCTAGAGCCAAATTTTTTTAATAGGATGTTGAAGAGCTATGGTTGATCAAAACAATGGCTGTTGGGGTTTGTTTTCAATTCATTAAAACTTTGTCACTAAGTGTGGATGTGTTTATATGTCTGTAGTCAAAATCAAGATCAACTAGTGCAAAGAACAAGGAACATCAAGTGAGAACAAGGACACATAGCTCTTGCGGGAAACATAAATGAAAAGGTAGTGCTAATAGTGCCTCAATTCTCTTTGGATTAGAGAAGTTCAATTCATTTGTTTCCTAGTGAAATGGATCAACAAAAATCACAGGGTATGAGAAAGATTCCAAATCATTCCATGAATCCAAGTCTTAACAGTTTAAATTATCTAACCATGAGCAAGTTTTACTTGCCCGAGCTTGAACTAACCATGATTCCCACTTTGCAATCAAGCCGCAAACTAAAAGCATGTTTAGGGTTTAAGTTGCGTCATGCTGCTTGGTTCATTTGTTGAAATAAGTGCAGGTGTGTTTGATGTCAGAATTACAAATCACAATTAAGAAATGACTTGAAACATTGAAGAAATTTTTTCAGTCAAACATTCTCTTATTGAGAATAACTAATAGCGACATGTACATGATGTAGCATTACAACACTAGCAATGGCCAAAAACTTGCAAGTGTTGTATTGCTTGGTCCTCATGGACACTCCCTTGGCCCCCTATTTTTCTGAATATATCATTTTTAAAGTAAGTTTTTTGTTTATAATTTGTTATTTTGCAACTAGGCTGCATAATATGGTTTTCCTAGAGATCCAAAAATGTAATCTATATTTATCTTAGTAGCATCTTGTATGGTTCAATTGCTTGGGCACTTTATACATATTCTTGGTTTCCTTGTGTTCTCATATCTGTTTGTGTACTGACTTGAATTCGTATTGTGAACACATGGAATGGTGGTCCCATGACTTAGATGACATGAACATAGAAATCATGCCTAGTATTTTGTACAAAGCAAAATTGGACAGTACAAGGTAAGACCCGAAGGATTCTAGAATAGGTGACTGGTAAGAATGTAGATTACTATGAATAATTGAATAGTGATAAAGAGTTGAAGAATTATTAACCTACCAAGTGATGTTATTTATTGGATGAGGGGGATGCAGAAATGCACCACATGTGGAACTTTGTTCTTGGCATATTAGACACTAAGCATTGTGTTTGGAGGATTGGGCAAATCCCCATTTTATGTTTGGCCTAATATCAATTTATCAACCCATACATGCAAACAATACCATCATGCTAGAACTTGATTCCATCTCTAAATCTCTTTTTATTTCCCCTCTACCATCAAAACACACCTCAAACCCTTACCTTTCACTATTGTTGAGTGGAAGGTTATAACTTGGCTAAGACATGTCCAACAAGTTGCATTTTTCTCCTTCTTTGTTCTTTGGCTATTTTTTGCTATTGAGATGTCACTCCTAAATCAAATCTTCTATACCCCAAAGGATGGGCTCTAAACTCTACCCTGAAATTGTTGTCGAATCATTCACCAATAGCCCTAATTGTTGTAATAGACCATGCATTGTTGAACCTAGCTCTTTTTTGTTTTCAACATTCCTCTAAGCTATTATTTTTGCTAGGGTAAGTGTATGTTCAATATCCCATCTTGATCTCTTCTTTCTTCTTTCTTTTGCTTTTCACTCCTTGATTTTATCAACAACTTTTTTCTCCAATGCCTTTGGCTCAACATTGCTAGGAGTGGTCTAATGTGACCACATGTGAACTGAACTAGTGGCTCTTTGCCATGTCTTTTCTTGTTGGCAATTTTGGTAAGGATCATACGTCACAAACTTAATGGGTCACAACTCAACAATAATAATCATGTGAAATCTATTTTTCATAGGTTTGTATGGAATAAACACGAATGTCATTCATCTACTTGTGTTGTTTAAACACTAATATCGTGCACACTGTTTAGACACGAATGTCATATGCTTATTCGTATTATTTAAACACAAATGGTGTATGTCTATTCATGTTGTTTGCACACGAAAATTGTACACACGACTTTCATGTTTAAATAATGCATGGCATTCATATTTAACCAATACAAACCTATGAAAAAACAAATTTTGCATGGATTTGGAATGAACCCATGAAGCTTGTAAATTTATTATGTCACCCAATTTTGCAACTCCTTGGGTTTGACTTGGAATATTTAGATCATCTAATTCAAGGTTGGAATTTTCCAAGTTCACCACTAATTCATTTTGTTGATTGTCTATTGGGGTGGGAGGATTGAGTGGAATTTCCACATAGAAATGAATGGAGGGTTTAAAGGGGCCCATTAATGTGGTAGGAACAAGTGAATAAATTATTTGAAAAGTACCTACAATGTTCAATAAATTTGTGGCAACTTCAGCCTCATCTCCATTGTTACTGGAGTCTTCTATTGCATATGGTTAGTATGCATTTTCTGATTCTTCTTCTTCTATTATACTAAACACTTCACTAGGACCAATTTTTAAAACCAAAGCTATAATATTTAGTGGCCAAATCATGTAAACCCTAAACCTTGATTTTTTTTTTTTTTTTTCAAGGACTATAAAAAAACATTCTCCACCCATTTAGCTAATGTGACCTTGTTAGGTTCAAGATAGTTATTTCTTACCATTACTAAATCTCTTTATTTTTGAAAGCATTCTTAAAGGGCTTGAAGTAGGTGACGTTTAATGGTTGTAGCACATGTGATGTATGTGAAAGTAAGGTCACCATGTCCAATCCAAGTTCTGTTGGTTGTTCAAATGCATGAATAATGACATGTGACCCATGCCCATTAAGGATCAAAAGATGTTTGTTTTCTTAAACCCCCCCCCTTTGGAATAGATATGCAGAAGAAAGTAAACCACTACCTAAAAAAGTAAGCTATCATCCAAGCTTTTTTTTGCATTGCCATGCATGTTTCCAATCTACATAACTTTATGTAATCTTTTTGACTCCTTAAACCCCTAAAAATGTAGAAGGCAAGAAAGGCTACATTTGCTGCATTAACAACACAATTTACAATTAGCCACTCCCATGAATTAAGTATGGTGTTGGAAACATCTTGTGAGCCTCGCTTGGCCAAAACTCTAACACCAAATTGTCACCTTGCTTGAACATCTGTCTCATCTAAATTCCAGATGTGATTTCTATGTTACAATAAAAGCTAGACATGCTTGACTAGTTAACCCTCTTGTCTTAGAAACCTCTAGCCTTTCAACAAGACATATACTAATTTATGTATGCCTTTTTTAAAACCAAAACCACCAAATATTTCTTGGAACACCATTCCAAAATGGGGTTGGTCTCATCTAGGTGATTTCTGTAACCTTCATATTTAATTGTTGAAGGTTGATAGATAATCCAACCTTTTACATGTTTAGAACCCAAATAACCATTGCTTCATCTTCCTATTTTAGTTAACACGTGCCTTGGGGGGCCCACTTTCCTACATGTAGTTCTACCATTTAGGTGATTTGAAAATGAGGTCAATGGTATGTTCCAATATTTTGCAACCTTCCTCAGAGATGCATCTCCCCTTTCCACAACATCCATGGTATCTTTTAGTTGTTGGTTTATCCATTTGGCCCACTTTGCAATATTAACTTGTTTATATTTACCTTTTCGTCAGCCTTGTATTGTTGTTGTGGCAAGATGACATTGTTGTTATGTTACATCAATGGCTGGTATTGCTTGTTGACCTTGTTGTGTTGTTGGGGTGGCATGTTGGAGATGTTGATTTTCATGGTCTTCACAATTAGTACTTAAAACTCTACTACATCGCTTCCTTAGCACATTAAGATGTGATGGAGTGCAATTTGTTTGTGGTGTACCTTTAGTACGTTGTTGTAGGGATTCCCATCACATTAGTAGACTCATCTTAGCCTTGCTCTTCTTGGTCCCAATCTCTAAAAATTAGGTGGCATCTACTTAGGTCTTATAAGAAGTACAAACCTATGTTTCTTGTATAAAAACTAAGACTCTAGAAAATACGTTAGATTTGGATAGTGCTCGATGGCATAACTTTCCACCTCTTCACAAAAAATAACTAGTTCATAAAATGTAGTAAAGCTTTCCCAATCTAATGTCACATTGCTTGTGGATGTGCAAGCAATGGGAATATATTTCAAGGTGCATCATGCTAAAAGAGTAGGAAAATTATGACCAATGGCATTATTAGAATGAGATGAGCCTTTTAGATGTGATGATTGTTGAACCCAATGATAATAGACATACTTTAAATGCTTGTATGTGTATTCCTCCATGAGCTTTGGTATGCCATTCAATTTTGCCTTTTTTTGCATTACTTCCTCCTCTTCAACATGTTCTAATTTGATTGCAAATGTTGGAATCACTATTTCTACTTCCTATTTAATTTCAAATGCTGGAATCATTATTTTTGACTCCTATTTAATTTCAAATGTTAAAAGAACTACTTCTACCTCCTCTTTTCCACTTCACTTCTACCTCCTTGATCTTAGATGTAACCAACTCACTATCTAATCCCTTATTGATCCCACTCTGTAATCTCTCTAAAAAACTTTCAAACTTCTACAACAAACTTCCTACTTGTGACATACTTAGTTTAAAACTATAACCTTTATTCCAGGAGTGTAAAGTCATAAAAAAAAATCCTTTTACCTCGTTGCTTGCTTGTTTATGGTGGGAATACATTATATGAATTGTGGAAGGAAAGTTTTTATTGGACTTATTTGATTTTTGATGGAGCAATCGTATCCAATGTTTGAGCTTATTAATTGAGTTGTTTTTTGTGTGGGGTCTCTTTGTTGTTCCATGTTTACCCAAGGATTAATTCCTAAACACTTCTCAAATTTTTTATGCATAAAACCTCCAATTCACAGTCACCTCATTGTTTTTGAATGTTACATTGGACATGTATTACCTAACACAAAATTGCACATAAGTAAGCAATCATGTGTGTGATCTGTCATGCTCACATTTTAAAGTTGACTTCCTACCCCTTATTCCTGAACAGTTAAAAATAAATAAAAATTTAGAACAAATTTTTTTTGACCAAACGTTCAATCATGGGTGTCCATTTGAACAAAAACCAATATAAACCAAAATGAACACCAAACTTAAAACACACTAAATAGGTGTTCGATCATAGACACCCAATTGGTGATGGGCTGGTTTACCCTAGTCTGTGAGTGCCCTAGGGTAAAGATTTTCCCCTCCTGTCTACTCCAGTGTCAAACGGTTATCAGAAATGTAAACTGATAACCAGAGGTTCTCAGGTTGGGTCTCAAGGTTGTATAACCACAGTTCTCAAAAATCCAAGAACCCATTCTGATACATAACCCCAGTTCTCCAGAAAAAAGTCCAAGAACTGATCACATACACTTCTAGCAAACTGTGAGTTCTTGGCCAGTTCTTTCATGAAAACTGCAGGTTCTTTGAGGCCTGTTAAAAAAGCCAAAACCAACAGTTATTTGATTCTGAATTTTTTCAAAGAAACATAACCAAAGGTTTTCTGATTGTGAATATTTTCAAAAAACCATAACCAGATGTTCTGTGATTTGGAACATTTTCAAAAGCCCAGAACTGGATGGATGTTCTTTGTTTTATGGAAATTGAAGATTCTTTAATTTCCAACTTTACTTTAAAACAGGAAACAGAGGTTAGTAACAAAACACCCACTGGTCCAACCCAGTGACCAGTTTTGTACCAGAGGAGTAAAGGCTAGGTGACATAAGCACGTCTTCCTTTTCTGGAATTGAACCCACAACCACTTGCAAAACTTTGTTCCTAAATGCCTCAAATGCTCAAATGCTTCTCGTGTGCAACAGACAGTGAGTAGAAGACAGGGAGAGACAGATCTCTGCTGGACAATAGCAAGTGAGCAAGTCCTCTTGCTGTTGTTCTTTCTCAAGGCACTTTTGCTGCAATAGCTTCACTTTCCAGAATTTTAGGCTTCCCTCTTGCTACCCTTTCTATTTTGTAGCTGATTGCACAGCAGCTTCAAGTAGAGCATGTGATCTCTCTCTCTCTCTCTCTTTCCCCCTCTCTCAGAGGGCTCACTACTCCAATTTTGACTTCAATTTCTCAAATGGAACGTGCATATGACTTCCCACCCGTGAACCATAACACAGCAAGTGATTCAAGAAGTTGCAGAATTCAGGCTATTCAGGCTATTCAGGCTATCTGAAAACATAAGAAAGTAGGGTGTATGTAGCTGAGGTTTTAGGAGGGACATACAGCAAGCAAGAAACATATATTATTTGTGGCACAGTTGCAAACCTTGAAGACAAGGATCTACTGTGCAGAAAAAATAAAATTGGAAGCCAAATTTTTGCTTAAATCTCCCCAATTTCTTGAACCCTTGAAAAACTAGTATACCCATATAAGGTGAAGTTTGTTGTATGTACAACACAATTGGTTAATGACCTCTTGGAAACTGGAAAATGGACACTTTTCTTTGGTTCAACTGAGACCACAGCAGTTATGGAAATCTAGTGCAAATTGAGGGCACTCTGAACTGAGGAAGGATATAGGACAAAGTACCATATGGTTCTTCTGAAGTGAATGATGCAGCCTCTTGATTTTGTTGGTGCTGATTGTGGCATTCATCTCGCACTGAGGATCTGACCAAAAACCTGCCAAAACCCTAGAAACTGTTCCAGGCAACACTCCCTGCACTTAGTTCAAGAAACACAATCCATGAAACAGAAAAGCAATTGAACTTGCATATTTGATCATACCTTTTTGGGCATCACCTCTTCTGCTTTGATTGAGTGACAAATGCTATGATAGTACACAAGCAACTGCTGCAGTTCTCTACATTGTGTAAATCAAGACAATAGTAAAGATCAACCTGATCCTACTACATGCATAAATGTCACAAGTACAAATTGGTCAGTGTCACAAACAGTTATGTACTGACCATAATCTGTGCATGCACATGGTCCCTTGAAGCCCCAGCAATTTGATCAACCAACTGATGAGCTTCAGGGCAGGAAAATGAAGATGATACAGAGGGGATACTTCACACACTGAAGCTACATCAGGCATCACCACACAAAGCTTTCAATGAGAAAGGACTGTTGAACAGATCACTGTGTAAGTTGGTGCTGTATTGATATCATCTAGAATGGTAAAGCTGCTGTCCATCATGGCATTGTTTGAGGAAGAACAAAAACATTCCATGAAAAGAGAGCTGAAAAATTTCAGTGCACAAGTCCATGATGGGATTGCAGCAGGAGACAAACATGTTCACCAGTCAGGAAACTGGTATAAGGAATCCAAGACATAAAATTGGCATCACAACTGATGGTAACCTCATTGATCCTGGATAGATCCCAATTAACCATCAGTGCAAAAGCCACAAATTTCCATAGAACAACTTGAGTTTGTGAGAACAGGAGCTCGGTTTGAGATCCAACAGAACACATTTGTCAGTCAGGGCTCTCATCAGCAACATATCAATGGAACACAGTGGTGAGGAACAAAAGATTCAATTTAAGCTGAATTTGAGTCAAGGTGTCTATGTGATTGGTTAAGCCTGCAGCAAACCAGGCTACCATCAGCAATCGAGTTTGAGCTAAAAGAATTCTTGCTGATAGCAAGAACAAGCATACAACTTTGAAACACAACTTCATAGTGCTCATGTCACCTGCTGTTAAAAAATGACCCAGCAGCCCGTCTTGGTGCACTCTTCCGCCGGCTGCCTTGCCGTCTTGTTACCATTGGGGTCGCTGCAGGCTCATCTAAATGGTCCATGCTTTCTTTGTCATTCACATCAACTCTCATATCTGTAGGTCCTTCTACTGCTTTTGATCGGCTGCACTTATTTCCAGAATCTGAAACCAAATTTTGTTGTGATACCTCATTGCTCAAAGCATCACCTTTCTTCTTGTCCTCTGTCAGTACTTCTTCCTTGATAACCTTGCGTGGTCTTCCTCTCTTTTTTCGAATGGGAGCCAAGCTTGCAGCTGTGCTTGGAGCTACTTCTTTGGATTCAAAAGTCCTATCAGATGTGGACCTCTTCCACACTAACTCTGGACGACCCATCTGTACCAACAAGGAAAGTTAGGCTTAGCTAAGAACCAAATTTTCTCTACAGCTATCCATCTTGAACAGACTCTCTGGATTATGCAATAGAAACAACAAATGTGGAGGTGATAACGAGACTAAGAAGAAACAAGCGCAAAGAAATATAAGATTTCAATAAACCTAGAAAACCCTGGAATCGCACCTTTCTTCTCTTCTTAGAGCTGATCGGAGCCTCACCGCCTGTTCAAGTTTCGAAGCTTGAGCTTAAAGAAATGGTTCATATAACAGCTCAGAAGGCATGAACGCGCGAGGTCGAAACAGGCCTGGCGTAAACCCGGGATGGATAAGCCATGTGCGGCCAACTCCGATTCCTCCCTCCAAGCAAATCTGCAACCAATACTTTCCCCTAGTGACCTCAGCGACGACATATTCCTGACCTACGAGACGCAGAAAAGTTCGAGTGGTGGTCTCCAAAGTTCTTTCAATAATAGAGCTCCTCAGAGAATCAAAGTTGAAGGTATTATTACGATATAACACCATCCTGAAGACGGCTATCACCATAGCTTGCAGCCAGAATTTTGGAGAATAAAGACCAGCGGGAAGGGAAGTGAAGGTCATAAAAAGTCTGACATTTAAACAAAAGAAAAGCGATTCAGCTGCAGGATAAAGTCGCGGATGTGGGTAGAACGATCCGGAAGAAGGGTGGACAATTCCCAAAAGAAACTGACCTGAATCTGGCGTCGAGGTGGAGGCGAAAAACGATCCGGGCGAAAAATCTGCACAGTAGATAGACTTGAAATCCTTGGCAAACAATCCACTCGTCTTCAGGATTAAAATTATGCAAAAGAGTGAGGCTCCGAGAGCGATGGCTTGGAAGGCGACGGGAGCTTGTAACCAAAAGCGACCAAAAAAGAGTGAATCTGCTGAAGAATACAGACAGCGAACAAAACTATTTCCGAGGTAAATTGTATGGAGGAAATCCTTAGCAGGACAACACCGCCTCGCTGGAATCCAGAAAAAGAAGAAACAGAACACAGGGAGTGAAAGCATCAAACAACTTGCAGAAATTCAACGATCTATGTATGGACCAAGAAAAAAGGGATCTGACATACATACACAATGTCGATGAGAAACTTCCTTCTCAAGTCGTCAAGCGAAATTGTTTTATCTGAAGCTGCTGGACAAGACAAGAAAGAGAAAGCACAAACTGTAAAGATCAATAGCAGTCTAGAACTCTATCAAAATCCATGAGAACAAATCCCGTATTACGAAAACAAAAAAGTAACGATAACCCCTGCCACAGTTAGACAATCAATCATAGCTGATTGCAAGACGAAAAGACAAAAAAACCGATGACATTCAAACAACCGCAAGGAACACACACAGACGCACATACATCACACAAAAACACAAGTCTGCAAAAAAAAAAAAAGAAAGAAAGAAAGAAAGAAAGAAAGAAAACACTCCAACGAAAAAGAATAATCCTGAAACATGGAATCACTTACTTACTGCTCTTCCAAACGATATCGTCGCCAGAAGCTGAAGATATGGTGGTCACGAAATGCTGAGCCGCACGCAAAGATGCGCACACGAGACCGCACACACAAAAACACACACAAACAACCAAACTGAAGCAACGCGGTAGGCTGGAGTGACTGGGGGGGTGGAGAAAGGCCAGGCTTCACCCCCTCCTCACATTCTAGCCAGAATCGTCTTCTCATTTTCCGTCGGAATGGATCTGCCTCGGAATTGGTCAACGGAGACGCTACAATTACACTCGACATCAGACAGTTCCGGTCTAAAATGATGAATGGAAAACCCAAAAACCGAATCACATCGAAAAATTGACCCATTCTAGCCAAATTTGTCTTTTTCATTTTCCACCGCATTGAATTGGTCCATGGAATGCTACAGTTACACTCGACATCAGACAGTTCTGGTCTCTAATGGTGAATGGAAAATTGATTCATGTGAAAAAAAGTTTGACCCCTTGTCACATTCTAGCCAGAATCATCTTTTCATTTTCTGCTGGAATGAATTTGCCTTTGGAATTTTGCTACATTCATCCAGAATTGGTCGATGGAACACTAAAATTACAGTTTGACATCTGACAGTTCTGGTCTCTGATGGTGAATGGAAAAACTGAATCATGTCAGAAAGATTGACCACTTGCCACATTCTAGCCAGAATCATCTTTTCATTTTCTGCTGGAATGAATTTGCCTCAGAATGTGCTACAATCATCCCCAATTGGGCAACAGAATGCTAAAATTTGCACTCCATATCTGACAGTTCTGGTCTTCAATTGTGAACGGAAAACTGAATCATGTCAAAAACATTGACTGTTCATCACATTCTAGCCAGAACCGTCTTTTCATTTTCCAGCAGAATGAATCTGCACGGAATTTTAGTACATTCATCCAGAATTGGTCGTCAGAATGCTAAAATTACACTGGACATCACACAGTTCTGGTCTCTAATGGTGAATGGAAAACTGAATCATTTCCAAATATTGACCCCTTGTCACATTCTAGCCAGAATCATCTTTAATTTTCTGCCAGAATGAGTCTGCCACAGAATTTCACTATATTCATCCAAAATTGCTCAAGAGAACACTAGAATTATGCTCGACATCAGACAATTCCGATCTCTTAGGTAACAGTTTACGGAAAACGAAACCATGTAAAAATAATTTAAATTAAATTAAAAGATTAAGTCAATATTTTTAAAAACCAAAATAATAATAAAATAATAAAGTAGTAGGTAGTGGTAATACCCATGGAAACTCAACACTCTTTGGAACAACAATAATTGCTAGGGAGTTGCTATGGAAATGTGTCTCATCATCATATGCATATGCATTGTGATGTCAATGATGTATTCTACAATGGAACAATTCTTTTTAAAATTTTAGGCTTCCAAATATCCATTCAAGGTATCGAATTTTTTGAAAGGAATATTTAGGCAGTTCTTGGACAATTTGGTTCTTAATTATTAAATATGAATTAATTATCTCCAACCAATTCTTCAAAAAAATTCTAAATAGATATTATTGCCCAAAAAAAAATTCCAAATAAGAAGCACAATCTAATTATATTGCACATTCACACACACATTCATGTTTCCCCTCCATCCCCCCCCCCCCCCCCCCCCCCCTAAAAAAAAAAATTATAACATTTACACCCATCTTTTTTTTTTTATTAATAAAAATTTTTATAAAAAAAAAAAAACTAAAAACTAAAAAAAAATTATTTTTTTTTTT
>Ga0116227_10011791_pt1 | contig 14548 bp, 9 predicted proteins | sample S1TSphgellanicum_FD_89693 | JGI IMG/M metagenome (GOLD analysis project Ga0116227, IMG submission 89693) | Host-associated microbial communities from peat moss isolated from Minnesota, USA - S1T2_Fb - Sphagnum magellanicum MG | ecosystem: Host-associated > Plants > Peat moss > Unclassified... | reverse complement strand
TTACCTATAATTGTTGTTGTGGAGATTTCTCTGCAACTTCATCAAGCTTTGTTGTTGATTTTCTAGATTGTATTAATACTTTTATGTGTGTATGGTTGTTGAATTGTGTGTTTTATGTTTGTATGTTAATCTAAAGCTATGTGTCTCTTTTGCAGAGCTTGGTCTTGAGGACTCCCCTCCTTTGACGCATCCATCAGTATCCTCCTGGTCTTCAAGAGAGAAGAAACTATATGCAAAGTGTGCCAAGGTGGAAGCACAGCTCAAGGAGTCCAGAGAGCACGGATATTATTCGAGCAAGAGGCAGTTAATAATTTGTGCAGCAGAAATTTTAAAATGGAGCGTAGGCTTAAAAGGAGAGGAGCGTGGTCATGGAATGCAATTCTTCCGGGCCAACTTGAATAAGCCCGTGCAGGTGAGTATCTGATAAGCAGTAAGACACTACAACATTACTACTTCCAAGTTTTTGTACTAGTACTTTCAAGGACATAGTGAAGGATATAAGTGTTTAATGTTGTTTTCAATGAATTTTCAAGATGTTGTTTGCCATTCTAACTGCTTGAATTTGCCATTCAGGAAGGTTCGGAGGTCATGGGCATGTTAAAGCGAGAGTATCAGGAGCTTTCTCAACGTTGCATTATGAACAGAAACGCAACTGCACACTTTGAAACTCTTAAGGCTCTTGAGGAGGCTGTTTATCACTCTGCATGTGACATCGAGCTCTATTCTCAGTTCAGGAAAGAGCTTCCAGACCAGTGTCTGGTCATTGAGCGGTTCGAAGCTTTCAAAAAGGCCTTTCCTTGTTTTCATTTAGAAGGTAAAGATCTTCTTTCATTTGACATAGATTTCGTAGATGGTTTATACTTATCCTCTATTGATTTACAGTTTTTAGGAGCTCATGTATGGTTTCACTCATCCAGATGTCCAACACTCTTCTCTGATCAGTTTTGTTCCTCCCCATTTTGCAGAGCTGGCTTGATTTGAAGACATGGCATATGGGCGTGGGAACAGTGGAAATCCCTTACATTGAACAACATAATGCTTAGCTGCCCAAACCTTTGTCATCACTGTTATTTGTTCCTAATTCCATTCTTTCCACTATTTGACTCTTGATTTCAGTATGCTTAGACCTGCTATTGCTCTTCCTAGAGGAGATTGGTAACTGTTTCTTTTCTTGTTCAGATAATATTCACCATGTAGAACAATTTGGAATGGCATTCTGTATACATCTTTTGTGGATAGGCCTTGATAGTCCACTTAATTGCTGCTTTTCTACTTCCCTAATTCACTTCCAACCAAAATCATCATCTTGCTAGATTGTTACATAATACCATCATAAGGAACTGTTATTCCAAAAATTGGAGACCAGTGCAATGCTTATGGTAAATGCATTTGAGATTTTGATGTCCCACAACATGTAGGGGTCATTTCTATGAGGCAACTCCTTGACGTCTAGAACCTAATCGCAATGTAATGTTTATGGTAGGGTTGATGATTGCATGCTAGCTCCTCTTCATCTGTGGATACCCTCCCAAAAGACATTGGGTGTGGTGTTCTCACAATATTGGGTTGTTGATTCGACTACTATAGAAGAGATTTTTTTTTTCACCTTCACACATTGAAAGTGGCTTTTTGTAACCCTTGTAAAATTGGTGGATTGGACCAAGATGCTCCTCCATTGCTTTTAGCTCACATGCTTGACTTGTAGTCTAGACATTTCAAGATGACCATGCTACATAATTTTGAAACAGCATTGCGTGAAAAGAACCAACTCAATCCCCTTACAAGGCTTTGGTGCAAAATCTCCACATTTGTTGTCCTGAACTTCAACCTTTCAGAATACATAAAGTTGGTTGAATCTACTACTGTCCAAGTTATTGGGTCAGTTGAAATTGAGTGAACATTTAGCACTGTTGCCTTCATGAAAAACAATTTGCATAATCGTTTGAGCACACATCTTGATTTGTGCACTAGGTTCCATAATCAATAGTTCTTTATTTTACAATTTTTTTTGTATGACCTGGTCATTGCTAAATGGCAAGACAAGGTGCGTTATTGTGCAAATGCATCGCTAACAACCAAATCTTGGAAATTGGAAGGTTTTGCAAAGATTTTTTGGATTGCAAATTTCCATCTATAGACCATACAAAGATGTAAGAAAATTTTGCAACATAAATGTTTTTTGTTTACCACGCATAAGTCCATTTCAAATGTAAATTTTGTGATTTAGTTTGTGGTTCAATTCACATGGAATTTGAATTTCAATCTATTTTCGAATTCAATTTTGTGTAATTGGACTGCCAAATTATTATTCTCTTAATCTAAAACTGGAACTAGTGTTCTCATAGATCTAGAATTGGAATTGCAACCACTAGACTACCAAATTAGTGTTTTCCTAAATCTAAAATTGGAACTACTATTCCCTTGTAGCCAAATGCACTCACCTCCTCACATAAATGTCACCAAATTGTTCAATTGGGCTTCTTATGATTGTCACCATTCTATAGACATTTGCAAGTGATGATTCGCCACCATAGCCACTCTAAACCCAATAAATTTGCCAAATTGACTCCACCTTTAAAAAATTTAAGCCACCTTTTCTATTTTATGTCTGAGCTATGTAACCACATTGGCAACAACTTGGACTTCAAAAAAAAAACATTGGTTTGCACCCTTTTAAACTACAACCCATTGTGAAGCATATTGGAAGTTAGACTTCAATTCAAAGTACAAGGAAAATAATAACAAAGTAAGTTAAAAAGGCTTATGCATTAAATGAAATTAAGATTATTGCATGAAATTGTTCCTTGTGTGATATTTACTATTTTCTTATCATTCAATAGCCAAAGAATAGAAATTAACAAAAATTTGCTTGCTTGACATTCCTAGAAATAATGTGTCGAATGTTTTAAACATTGTTGCATTTATGCATTTCCTTTTCATGTCCTTTAATATATAGGTGAAATAATTGTATTTATTTTCCCACCATTTAAAAATCTTTTCACAATCTCCCTCATTCAACATGCCAAAACCGCATTTTCTAGGCAATTGTCCCCACAAACTTTCTTCAATTTCATCAACATGTACTTGATGCTTTTCTAAATTTTTGTCATTGTATTCAATAATAGGCCTACATTCAATTTCTTATTACAATATTCAACCTTGTTGGTATTCACATGTCTCCTTTGAACTATTTAATGATCACATTTAAAAACAAAACAATGGACATGTAATGTCTATTCAAAGCATAACAAAAATTACATCAAAACAAAACATGTTGCAATTTGTCATAAACATGTACATAAGTCTTAACTCAAAAGATTTGTCCAAAATGTTGTACCTTTTTTCCTTTGTGTCTAACTATGTTTGTTTTACTACTCATTGCCTTGCATTTTTTGCCCTCTTATTCACAAGGGATAACCTTTTAATACCATTTTTGTTGTTGCCCATCTATAGACAAGAATGCCACAAATCAATTATGGACCTTCATATTGCATTTGTGCAACTGAAATCAAAATAATTATACTAAACACGATATAAATACCATTCATCCTCAAGATAATGGTCATTGTATTAAAATGGTCTAGCTTAAAAATTTGTTTGTATTAGAATGGTCTAGCCTAAGAATTTGTATGAACTTTGAAATAGTAACGAGATTTATTTTTTGGAATTTTGAATTTTGATGTACCTAATTAAATTGTAAATTTTTTTAAAAAATTCAAGAATGTAATAGTGGTTGTTTTCCTTGAACTTTTTGGCTAGGAACATTTTTGGAATGGCTTTTGGGGGTTTTCATTCTTTTTTCGGATATAATTTTCAAAGGCACAAGCTAGATGGTATATTATTTGATTTTCTATTAGGTAATTAACTGAGTAGGAAGAATTTAGTTATAAATTTCCAAAGTTTAGAAAAGTGGTTCCAAAAGGAGCCATAACAATTAAGAATACAAATGTGTAACAATTCTCACATTTTTTATTCCAATGAAAATTTAAGACCATATACTTTGGCATGCAATGGATAAACATGGAAAAAAAAAATTCATAGTGATAATACCATCTTTTAAGAATGTCCCAAAAATATGATTTGGCCAACTTTATTAGTTTTACCATTCCTTATAATGGTTCTTTGTGATACCACCCAATTATACTTTCACCATTTTGTCACATGAATAGAAAAAAATTCAACATATATCCTCAACACCTTTTTCAACAAGTACATTTATGTCCATATAATAATAGGGTGAAAGCATGGTAAAATATGCCAAAAAACTAGTGCCACTTATAGTCACAATCACATTTATGGCATAAATATATTCATGTTTTATCCATTTGAGAATATAAAAAATCTAACTAAAATTGTACTTTTATCCCACTTTCATATATTTGAAGCAAAAATGAAACATGTATTTTCCTATACTTGCATTTCTAAGAATGTACTCAAATGCATATTAAAACATGCGAGTTTTCAATATGATGCAATGATTCAAATAATGTCCTCTCATCGACCATTGAAATAAATAATATTCATACGTTCAATGTATTAAGACATAATTTATCAAATTTTTCAAATAAATAAATAAATATCCCTTGTTGGCATACTTTATCATGCTTTCACCCAATAATATATGAAGCCAAATTAAGAATAGAAACATATTCAAAGATTTAACATCCAATTTCATCCTTGGAAAACTTGCCTCAATGAGGATAGGCCAAAGAAACAACATGCTTGTGCAATATTAAGTTGTACTTTCTTTTCTCTTGCCATGACCATTGGCATTGGATCACACTTTACAACCATTCATTGCCAATGTTCACAACTTTGATAATACACCAAAACCAAATAGTGGGTCAAGTAGAGAACTTTTCATAGTTTATCACCATGAATGAAACAATGCCAACTTAGAATGGCGTGTCATATAGTATTCAACTATGGATTTTTAAAATACCATCTTGCCTTACCTTTTTCATTACAAGCAAAACAACATAAGCAAAGCATTGCATTGTGAGTTTGACAACAAAAATGAACATTACTACTAGTAGTCATTTTTTTAGTAAGAATGAACCTTACATTTCACCCCATTTGTGTTGATCAATGTTCACATCTTCACTATTTGTTTATTTAAATCAACCCAAATCTTCATATTTAATGATGAATAGTGCAAATAATGATACGCTTCATTAGGCTAGGTAGCCATTCTAGGCAAAAGTTCATATTTCATTAAAACAATTAAAAAAAAAGTTTGAAGGAATATTTGTTGTATTGTATGTGCTTTGACTACTTGTGAGACAGATTTCCACCCTAAATATGAAAGGGCTAAAGGTCCAAAATGAGTTCAAATGAGTCAATGTGTTTAATTTATTTAAGAATCATGAATCTTTTTGCCTAGAAAAACGTTTGAATTGAAAAATAAAAAAATAAAACTATATATATATATATATATATATATATAGTTGCTCCAATATATCACATGTTTTATGTTAATCATTGTTAAACAAATATGAACATTTAAATTGTGAATGAAAGATGAACAAGAAAGACACACGAATCAAAGTATACATCATCCTATAACAATGTCAAACAAACTTGCTTTCCAAAGTAATAATCATCAATCAAACAAAACATCTATTGCTAATATGTAGAGGAGACATGATTTAACAAACAAATGCAAAACAATACAAGAGCTCATGAATTAAGAACTTTTAATCTACTAATTGAACCTACAAACAATTAATACCTACATTGTTTTGTGTGTGTGTGTATATATATATATATATTGATATGGTCTCCACCATAGTTCTCAAGGCATGTTAAGAAACCACAAATCAATTTCTATCTTGTAATTATTTTTCTGTATAAAACTTAGAAACAATCACAAGGAACTGATCTTGGATGATTCCTTCCCTTATGTGAAATTAATTGTCTAACTTTCACCTCTGAGAATATAATTTTAAATGCAAGTAACAAGGAATTGTGCAACACACACTGAGTTTTGCAACATTCTTTATTAGGTTTAGGTAGTAGGTGAAATATAAACCTAGATCTCTACACCTCAGTAATCCTCTCGATTTAAATTAAACTAGAAAAGTTATAATCAGTTACTGTTGCAACTTTTTTTCATCATGTGTTTGAAAATATTTCATAAGATTGTGAATTTTATTGGACACCTTCAAAAGGAACTGCCAAGTTCATCTAGTTTCTATAATTTTTGATCTGTTGTTGATTCCCATATAATTGTTGTTGATTGTTTTTGATCTGTTGTTACATAACTTTGCGGGCGTGATTTGGCACCAACAGTTGCTTTGATTGTTTGTCAGCATTCAAGCACTAGTGTGCAAATTACTACTATTATGAGCTACCAACTAACTTCCTGATCATATGAACTTATAGATAATAATAATTAGTCCTCTTCCAATCCTTCAGCTTCCTACACAATAAAATTAGATTTAAAATGAAATTTAAACTTTAAATATTTCACATGATCTAATTGTCTTCTTCTAGTTTATCTACATAGAAGCTGAATATTATGCTATCAAATAATCATCTCAAGTTGTCTTTAAAGCCCTAATCTTTTTCTTTTGATTTGCCCTTACAAACATAAGGGAGGTTTAATCTTGTTCAGGAGATTATATATATGCCTTTGTTAAGAAAAATTAACATAATTTTTGTTTTCCATTTGTAATCCTGGCAGGTTAGAACTGTGATTTCAAGCAATAATACAATTAAGTGTGACTAGCTAGAAGAACCCATGACACAAAAATAAAAAATAAAAATGTTAAATTGTAGTACTTTTCAATGTCTTTGTACAAGCTAATGGTCAAGACCAATGTTGTGTGTGTAAATGGTTGGGACTTACACTCTGTGTAAGTGTCTAATATCTATTTAGGTTCATGTAAGTGGAAAACGGTGTAAGTGTAAAAGTAAAACTATGTAAGTTTATTTTATGTTGTGTAAAACAACCTAAGTGTAAATGTAAAAATAAATACATTTATATGATTTTATGTAGCCATGTAAAATAATGTAAATGTAAAACAAATACACATATAGTTTTACATGGTTGTGTAGAATAGTGTAAAAAATGTGATTTTTACTTGGGGAGGGGGAGATTTCATAATTTTTTGGTGATAGACCAATCGAATAGCCCATTGCAAAGCAAAAAAAATCAGCAAAACATGTGCACACAATTATTTAATATGAATTTGCAAGAAGGTACGATCATTAAAAATATATAATATATACACTTACCCTTATATGCCCCAAAACATTTACACATGACTTTCTAAATGTATAAAAAAAATTATACACAACAACAATATAAGTGTAAGTGTAAAAAGTTTGGACATGTAAATCATTTACAGTTACATAAAATTATATGCCATATACGACTATTGATACTTACACACACAAAATTGGTAAAGACAACTAGCCAACATTAGCTTAGCAATTTTATATATTAAAGCTACATGTCTGTCTGTCTGTCCAGGCAGTTTCCAGGCACTGCCCGGACCTTTGTTTTTTTGTTTTGTTTTTTGTTTTTTTTTTTGTTTTTTGATGGGTTTTGTTTTCTGTGACAGTTATTACTCGATGGGTGCATTATGCACCTGCACCAGGTTCACACTAGTTTTACATGATCACATGTGCTCCATTTAGGGCCAATCTATATACAAATCAAATTCATCATTGTTATACACAACCCATTTGCTAGTGTATAAATCTGAGTCTTTGGAGACATGGGAAAACAACTAAGTGAAACTTGAAATCCAATCCAACAATTTAAACTTTGCATAATGTGAGCGAATTTTGCAAAATTTGTTCAAGGTGGGAAAATGATACCTAGCTTCAGATCTGAAACTTCCAAGCAGTGTGGATGCTTTCATATTACTATAAGTTTTTGTGTTTATGTCCATCTTCATAAACTACCTAACAAATTTATTAGTTTAGGGTTAGGTTATAATTGATTTGCTTTTTACAATACAAATTTGTGTTTATATGAATTGAGTAAGTATGATGAAGAGAACTAAGAACTTTCTTGCCACACTCTTTTTGGTTGAAGGATTCAAAATTGAACTGTCTAGAATGTTACATTGTTGGAATATGAAATCAGAGCTAATTAGGAAAGATTAAAGAGCACTCAGTTCAACTATCCCTAAATTTTACAAACTTTTGGTTTCTAAGAAATTATTGCAAGTGAAGTAATTAGGTGAAGCTTAGGTGATGTGATTCTAATAAAGCTTCTAATTCTAATCCTAACTAGAACTGAAAAACTGAGACCCTTGTGAAGAATACATGTCCAACTCTAATAAACTGGTTCTGAGAAAATTTTCAAATCTTGAAAGGATGGCACACCATGAAAAGGAAAAAGGATGAGGCCTTGACTGAGAATGCATAATTACTTCAAAATCCTCCTTCAAAGTCCCAGAGAAAAGCAACATTTAGTATGCTTGAACAAAATTCTTGGCTGAAGTACACACATGATCCAAACAAATTCTTTGCAGAGGTACACATCCAAATTGACACCTGCTGAAAGTATCAGAATTTCAAGAGATTTTCTTATGTCTGCAGAAGGACAGGAAAAGGGTGAACCAGTGAGATAGATATAAAAAGCTAATGATGTTATACAAGCAATCTTGGGATAATTCTAGAGCAGATTTAAGGACCTTAAAGATCGGAGGAAGCAGCATCTTGAGGAAGCATCTTAATAATCAATGCCAGAAGCTGCAGGATTACCAAAAAGCTTAGAAAGAAAGTGGAATTGGAAGGAAGGCACAACGTTGCATCAGTTTGAAGAATCACCCATCATGCTGATGATAAGGTTCTGAATGGGGGATGGGGCCCTTGTAGCATCTAGATCTAGACGTGCAGGACACAGAATGCAATGATCTATGATTCATATGTCCTGGATGTCCTGGCACAAGAAGGTATGGGACATCTGATCAATATAGTCTGTTCTAACTCTCTGTCTGAGTGTGAAAGAAAATAGTCATCTGCTCCCAGTCTTACAAAAACAATTACCTTCTGGTGCTCGTGTGGTTTCCTTTTGTTGGCCCTTTGAAGCCTTGGGTTCCTGCTTGTTTAACACAAGTTGATGGGATCCATCTTCACCTCTACAAGTTCAATGGTGGGAATGCCTCATAACCGGGGAGCAATTCTTGAATGTGAAATGAGGAACAAATTGTGTATTTCTATCTTCGGCCAAGAAGTAATAATACACTGTCTGGGTTTTGATTCTTTTTGGGTTATTTATTATGACCAAAATTTGATTATCATAATCACCTCTTTTTCTAGAAGTACTAAGTGTAGAAGGTCCTAGTCTTAGAACTTTATGTTTACAGGAAGCTATAGAAAGACACAGTAACAAATTTGTCCTTTGTGAAGCAAGAAGAGACTCTCAAGTGTTGTGCAAGAAATATGAGTGAATAGAAAATCCAAAGGTTCTTGGGTTTTATTGAAGTTTAAAAGATCCAATCTTTTGCCTCACGGAGTGTTGCCAGTGTTCTCACTTTGTCCTCCCTTCTCTCATGTCAAATCCAATCATCTCTCTTAAGACACCATTTCCAACATTCTTTTGTTATTACCTTCGTTGAACAAATGTTGTAATAAGTTCATGTTTGTTTGCAACAAACATTTTGACTCTTCGGTTTCAAATTAGATCAACCCTCAAGGCACTTTTATTATCAACAGCTGGTTCTTCCTCCATTGTCCGATCTCTTCCCAAGGATTCCCAACTTCAAAAAACAAAAAATTATTTGTGGTTTTAGGCATTTATTTTTTGGGTTTGAGATTTCATAACTCAATGATATGATAATTTTGTTCAATAGTAATTTGAATTTTCATGGTTTTCATATACCAATGCTAAATGTGGCAATAACCAGCCCCCAGCCCCAAATGATCACACTTTGTGTCACATGGATAATAATAAACAATGGATGAGCTGCAATGGACTGAACTGGTTTTCTTATATATACAGTGGCCTATCAAAGACTTTTTAACTGTAGACCAACAAAAGTCACTACTTCTAGGTTGCAGACAAACCTGAAAACCTCTCTGGATTCTATTGTAGTAGTGTACCCATACCGATTTTCTATTGCAGAAGTACCTATATTGCTGTAATAACATCTGCACACAGTTTGCTAATCCACCTTAGAAAATGGAGACTCTTCAAACTACCTCAACAACCTATGGGATGTGAACTCTATCTCGGATTCAACCTAAGCTGTACATAAAGTGCTAAGTTCCTACATTTGCAGAAGATGTTTTGATCCAAGAGTACTTACAGTGGTCCACCACAGTTGTTATGTGTTTTTTACTTCACAGTTTGTGAACCATATGAGCACCACACTAACAACTGCCTGCACAGAGTGTATGATGCTTACATCAGTATGTTACATTGTGCTTGCCTGTAATGCCAATTCCCCAGTGCCTTACAATTTGGAATTGTCCTCAAACCACCCCAACCTTTCTTGAAGACTCCAGCAGAGACCTGAGACCATTGTCACCTCCTACAGCTTTTCACTGGGATGCAATTTGTTCAGATGTTGCAGTTGATAGAACCTTGTTATTGCTGGAGGTGCTTGACTTGCGTCCCATTGACTGGCGGAATGCAGGCCAGTTCATACTTGCTGGAGTTCGCTTCATTAATTCCACACCTATCTTCTCATCACCCCACTGACAGGTACACAGCTGTGAGTAGATATACAAATTTACTTTGAAGTGGTTTGTCTCTGAAACCAGTTCTATTTCCAATCTTCACCAAAGGTTAGGTTCCATCCCAATAAGCAGATAGCTAGTCCTTCCATTGTAAACAAAAAGACACACCCATAAAACCCTTCAACAGAAATGAGCTACTGGAAGTTGGTAAAATGATTTAGAAGCCTGCATGCAGTTACAGTTGCACAACCTCCTCCTTGACCATCATGCCAAGACACAACTACTTTCAAAGCATCCAGAGGAGATGGGTTACAACACATCACTGACCTTGAAGCACTTGCCAGCTTCCAAGTTGCAGACAGGGTGCTCATGAGGGCAGCAGTGGTAGTGGTCATCACAGCAGGTGGCTGAATTAAGGGAACAGCAACCCCATCCCAGGCACAAATTTCCAATAGGAAATGTGCAGCAGCAAGTGTTCTCAGCAGGGCACGTGCGCCATTTGTCACAAACCTGTGAATGGTTTTTTACAACAAACCACCAGCATCACTATAGCATTCAAGCTAAGAGTAGTAACATCATGATTCACTTCATGTCATGAAAATCAATCCTTCAAAAAAAATGCTGTGATTGAGATGGCAGGAGACAGAACAAATCACAACAAAAGGGCTAAAAAATCAATAAGCATCCAAGGAAGAGTGCCCACCACTTCAGGGAGTGTTGGTGATGGTGGAGTGAGACCAGGATTAGGTGGATTAGGACTTGTCTTTGTTGGATAAGAAGGCTCAATGTTGATGCCACATAACCCAAAGTCATTGGCACCAATATTACGTTGCATACGGAGGTAGCCACTCTCGCCCCAATAGACACCCCATGAGTTCTTCACAATCCAATAGTCTAGTCCATCCTCACTGCCATAGCCAACCGCCAGCACTCCATGATCGAGGTCAGTGCCACAGTCTCCAGTGAATACGCCCTAATAAAAAACAGCCCACTCTCTCCAAGTCAGAAGTCTAAAAACAACCCAGAAAAGCAACAAAACTGGCAAGTCAGATTCTCAGTTCAAAACAACATACAGAAATTCTCAAATTCCAATCTAAATGTGCTCTGTTCTTACATACCCCTGAATACAATTGAAAGTCCCGACCACCAGCCTCAATGGCAATACTGACAGGCTGGCTAGCAACTGCCTTCTTCAAAGCCCCCTCGTTGTTTGCGGGTACATCCTCATAACCATCAATAGTGACCACATGTGTATTTTTCTGGAAACAAAAATCAGCAGAGAAGAACACTATCAGACTGTACACTTCTCAATGTAAAGGACTTGGAGAACAGAACATATACATACATATCAACAGAATTGCAGAGGTTTAGGGTTTAGGGGTTTACAGAGAAATCTCCACAAGCAATCTCATGGTGCAAAACAAAACCCTGTTGTTGATGCTCAAGGTTTCCATGCACAGTTCCTGTAGGAGTAAAGAAAGAAAGAGCAGCTCTAGATAGGTACTACTTGTAAGAAGACCAGGAGGCTGCAGACATGATGAGCTCAAGAGCAGGCATGATGAAGGGTTTAGGGGGAACACAGAGAGAGAAAGATTCATCACCTTTGTGAAATTGCAGCGGCCATTGAAACCTGTGTATGGATAATCTTGCTCTGTATCAATGCCACCATTAGCAATGATGAACTCAAAGGCATAGTTCATGAGGCCACCATTGCATCCCTGGTTATACTTGCGGTCGCAATCCACCAGTTCTTGCTCTGACAGTGGGAGAAGCTCCCCAGTCTTGATTGCATTGATGCCTTCGATCGCCCCTATGCTTGAAAAAGCCCAGCAGCTCCCTGCCCATTCACAACCAATAAGGACATCTTTCCATCAGACTGCTGTCATCACAGATTCTGTGATCACAACAGCTTTCCATCATGTTTTTTCAACTAGCTATGCTCACAGGGAGGGAGCGGGGGGGGGAGCCTGCAAGATCGGGGGTGGAATGAGAAGCTCACCGCATGAGCCTTGGTCCTTGACGGCGACCACAGCGCCTTTCTCGCGCCAGTCAATGGAATCCGGAGCTTCGATATCGCCACAGCGGAAATGGGTACGCTCCATTTTCTTCTTCAATCTTCGATTTCTATCGATCTTCGTCCCCGTGTACATGGCGCGGAATTCCTGGTTGGAGAGATCCGCGAACTTGTTGAGACCCAACCAGTACGACGCCTTCTTCTTGTCCCTGTTGTGTGCATTCACGTACCGCAGATTGTCCTGAAAGATGAGAAACCGTCGTTCCTTTTCTGCGACAACGCCTCCGTAGTCTTTCCCATGCTTGCGTAGCCAATTCTCAAACAGTCCCCACATCCGTACCTCGGAGCTCAAATCCTCAGGCACATACCCGATAATTGAATTCCGTGGCTCCACAGCGAGGAGCTCAGAATCAACAGAAACTGCCAACAACAAACATGTCACCACCGCAAACAAACCCACCACCAAATTCACAACAGGGAAGAAAGTTCCCATTACGAGACACACGCTCAAAAGCAAGCCCCAAAAAGCTCCCCCACTCTTCTTCTCCTTCCAACCCTCACTGTCTTTGCAGCCTTCGTTCTACCTCCACACAGAACCGTTCTCGAAAGTGTAAAAACGCACGGAAATCCCCCAAAACTATCAAGCAGATTGCAACATCTACAAGCGAATTCCGAGCACAAGACGAACGCGATCGCGAGATTTATCGCGATGATAGCAATGCAGCAACGCTTCTCTCTCTCTCTCTCTCTCTCTCTCTCTCTCTCTCGCTCTCTCTCTTTCGCTCTCTCCCTTCCCTCGACGCAAACGGGTTCCATTTCACACCGGTTACCAGACCGGTTAAAATAGCCTCCATTCTCCCTAGCCTCTAGGTTCGGTGACTTACCTTCCTCCGAACCTATAAGTTAGGTTCGTAGACCAATTGGGCAGGTTTTTTGTACCCAAAAAAAAAAGAAAAAAAAAAGAAGAAGCATATTTATGTTGCCAAAAACTGAAAACTAAAATTGGTTGGTAGGTAGGTAGCTGTTTTCCATTGGTGAGAGGAAATATAAAATATAATAATAATAATAAATATATTTATTCATTTATTTATTTAGATTATTATCATTATTTTTCATTGTGAATTCATTTTCCAATCAAATGAATGGAAAATGGCACTGCTTAAAATGACAAGCTGCTAATGAGAATAATTGAATTTCACTTATTAATTTTATGAATTTAAAAAAAATTATTTCCCCAAAGAAAAAACTTGAAGAGTAGAAGCAGTCTACCAACATATTATTATTATTATTATTATTATTAGTTAGAATAATTCTAAATTATTCTTGTCAAGCCATCTATGGCTAACATGGAAGTGAAGAGGAATGTATCTTTGGTCGGGTCGGGCTGTTGTGACCGTAAACTTTCGGTTCATTATAAACTTACTACAACTACTATGGCTAATGCTCGGGCATGTCCCCGATATAAAATGGCCATGCAATTGGCTTAGCGAGATGGGTCCAAAATTTTATGTACGGTTGGGATGTGTGGATTTCCTGGCCGCCACAATTTGTCAACTTACACCAAGTTTCATTGCTACAACTTTGTGTTACATTCGACAAATATGAAGCACTTGCATGTTGGTCGGTTAATATTTCGTAATGGGCCCCTTGCCCCTTTGGGGGGACACTCCGAGGACCGTCCATAGGGGTCAATTCCTCTTAGTTTTCGGTTTTGGCCTCATTTTCTTGTCACTTTGTTCTCTCAAGTCATTGGGTGTGTTTGTGTGCGGATGGATACCTACTCGTAAGTTGGGCCATGGCCTCTTCTTCTTATATTCTTTTTCATCTAAAGAGGGGGGGGGGGGGGGGGGGGTTCCACCCCCGTGTCCTAAACCCAAGAAATAACCAAGCCGA
>Ga0116227_10011790_pt1 | contig 14549 bp, 14 predicted proteins | sample S1TSphgellanicum_FD_89693 | JGI IMG/M metagenome (GOLD analysis project Ga0116227, IMG submission 89693) | Host-associated microbial communities from peat moss isolated from Minnesota, USA - S1T2_Fb - Sphagnum magellanicum MG | ecosystem: Host-associated > Plants > Peat moss > Unclassified... | reverse complement strand
TTCTGTAAAGGATATTAAATATTTTATGAGCTTAGGTGTAGATGGAATTGTAACCAATTATCCTAATTTGATGGGGCAGTTAAAATAAATTTAATCATCAAATAAACAGCATTATTGTACATGCTGTTCATTTGATGATCACTTAAATATTGATTTAGTGATGTATCTCTTCTGTTTGCCCATGTTGCTGTTCATGCTTTGCATGTGAAGTATCTCTGGTGAAAAACCAAGCAGCAAATAAGGATAAAATAACTACAATTAATGGTAGTGTCCAAATGCCTTTTGATTCTGAAGTAGGGTGTGTGTCGTGAGTTGACATAGTATATTTTAAATTAAATTTTATGCGTTATAATGAGATAAAGATAGTAACAAAGTTTAAAAAATAAAGTTTTTTATATCGATTAGCACTATGGCTATATAATTGTTCAATAAAGTCTAATTGTAAGCATTCAATAAAAATACGCTGCTCAAGTATATCCAAAGTGCTGAGAATAAATGTGGGTAGTAGTTTTTAATTTCAGGCATAGATTAATTTTCTTGATGAAATTACATATCCTGCAATACCTCCTGCAAATAACAGTAATATCCATAAATAATCATCTAAAGGTACAGGGCATGCATAAGGGAAAGGATCCGATATTGCATAAATATGTCCTGTTTGCGAAAGGCCTTCCAGGGTACAGGTTCCTAAGGAAGGTCCTGAAATTGAAATATAAATATATGGTCCGCAATCTCCATTTTCCCAAAGTACAAAATTATTTCCATTGCCACTTTTATACTCTGTTGAACCTACCGAAACAGGATTGTTAAACACTTTGTTTAATGGGTCGAAATTTCTTACTAGACAACCATTTTTAGCATTTGAAGAAATTGAGAATAATAGAATAATTAAACCTGAAAAGATGGCTTTCATGAGGAACTGTAAAATTGGTTGGGGAATATTTGAATTTGATCATTGATATAGAAAAATTATTCTATAAATGAGTGCATTTGTTTATAGAAGGTCTTTAATGATCTTTTCGATAGATAGGCCCTCTGCCTCTGCACGGTAGTTACGTACAATTCGGTGGCGAAGGATTGATTCTGCAACGGCTTGCACATCTTCAATGTCTGGTGCATATTTACCTGTAACTGCCGCATGGCATTTGGCGCCCAGCACTAAAAACTGCGATGCTCTTGGACCAGCGCCCCAGCTAATGTATTTATTGATAGCATCTGTTGCATATGCTGTATTAGGGCGTGTTTTAGCTACAAGTTTCACTGCATATTCAAGTACATTGTCTGTTACTGGAATGTCGCGGATAAGTTTTTGAAAATACTGAATATCATCAGCATGTATAATTTTTTGAAGCTGAACGGTTTTATTGCTTGTTGTGTTTTTTACGATGGCTAATTCATCTGCAAAAGCCGGATAATTAAGCTGAACGTTAAACATGAACCGATCTAATTGCGCCTCAGGCAACGGATAGGTGCCTTCTTGTTCAATAGGATTTTGTGTGGCCAGTACAAAAAAGGGTTTTGGTAAAATATGAGTTTGCCCTGCTGCGGTAACCGATTTTTCCTGCATGGCTTCCAGTAAAGCGGCCTGTGTTTTTGGTGGCGTACGGTTTATTTCATCAGCTAAGATGATATTGGAGAAAACAGGCCCTTTAATAAATTTAAAATGCCTGTCTTCACCTAATATTTCAGCACCAATAATATCACTGGGCATTAAGTCTGGTGTAAACTGTATTCGGTTAAAATCTAAATCTAAAACGGAAGCAACCGTTTGTACCAACAAAGTTTTAGCTAAACCGGGTACGCCAACCAATAGGCAATGTCCATTACTAAATATGGCTATTAATACAGCTTTTATTACATCTTCCTGTCCAACAACAACTTTGCTTATTTCGGCTTTTATGTTGTTAAAAGATTGATGTAGTGCATCAACAGCTTCTACTTCGTTTTTGTACTGCATTGAAATTTATTTAGAGATGTTATGTTTTGTCCAAATTTTTAATTGGTCACAAGTTACAAATTCATCATCAATTTTAATATAAGTACTTTCACGGCGTTTTTCAAACCACTCACTTAATGTACGGTTAACTTTATCACTCTGTGCAGCATCTCTTATTTTAGGGAAATCCTGAACCAGGTTTGCTTTGTGGGGCGGAATTTTTGATTTAAGATAGAATATTTTATAAGCTTCTTTGCCATCTGCACCAGTAATTAAATTTGGTTTAGAGATACTGCCAACTTTCATTGTATCAATAACCAGGAATACTGCCGGTTCAATTTTATCAAGTGGTATAAACGTGCTTCTTGATTGTACATTCTCTGCATTAAGCATCATCCCTCCATTATATTTGGTCTCTTTATTATCAGAATATTGGTTGGCTGCGGTTGCAAAAGTTATTTTTTTAGTCATCACCTTATTATAGATACTATCCGCATGTATTTTTAGGCGTGCAATACTTTCTGATGTTGTTTTTGGTGTAATTAATATGTGGCGTGCATGTACCTGCTCTCCACGCCGTTCTATTACCTGTAAAATATGGAAACCAAATTCTGTTTCAAATACAGGAGACATTTCTCCTGCCTTTAATTTAAAAGCCCAGGCTGTAAATTCTTTTGCCATTGTGCTTCTGTCAAAAAAACCTAAATCTCCACCATCTACTGATGAGCCTGGATCTTCCGAGTATGTTTTGGCCAATACACCAAAGTCTTCGCCACCCTTTATTCTTAAACGTAAAGCCTCTATTTTGTCATGAAACCTTTCTTTTTCTGCTTTGGTCAACTGTGGATTAAGAACAATTTCACCAATTTCAACTTCAGTATTAAACTGCGGAAGGCTATCGCCAAGCGACTTGAAGTATTTTTCAACTTCCATTGGGGTAACATTAATGTTTTCAGTAATTTTTTGCTGCATTTTATTTGAAATCAACTCATCCTTAACTGATGGTCTGATTTCATCTTTATACTGAAGTACTGATTTATTTAAAAATTGTTCCAAACGCTCTTGTCCACCTGCACGCTGCATGCTATAGCGCATACGTTTGTTCACTTCATCATCTACATGGCTTTCTTCAACCATAACCGAATCAATTTCGGCCTGTTGTTTTAAAAGTTTTTGAGTAAGCAACTGCTGTAAAACATAACATTTTACATTTGGATCTGGTTTGTTGCCCTGATAAAGATATTGCGTGTACTGTTGATTTAAATCTGATAGTAGGATGATGTTATTTCCTACAACTGCGGCAATTTTATCAATATTGTGCTTTTGAGCATAGCCATTAAAAAAAAGGCAAATTAAAGCCGTTGCCACTAAAAAAACTTTCTTCATTCTAATTATATAATTTTGCAAATTTAATACTAATGGGTTAATTAAAAAACGGTTAATTAGGGCTTAGCCAATTTGTTCAACTCGTTTTCGTTAATTTTTATACTGTATTTTTCTTTAAGCTTTTTAATCCATTCATCTTCCAGGCTTTGCTGGTAATCGGCAATTACTTGCCCTCTTATTTCATTTAGCGGCTTGTCATAACTCGTTTTATGCAAGTTATAAAATTGGTTAATGGCCTGTTCATCATCCTGCGCCTTGTTCCAAATTTTTTGTTCGGAAACATTAAACATCAGCACTCCTTCTCTGTATTCATTAAGTAGGTAATCAGCATCCTTTTTTCCACGGGTAGCTTTATTACGTTTTTTTAAGGCCATTTCATAGGCCCTTGTTTCTTCTTTGTAGGCTTCACTTTTATCTAAGCCCATCTCTTTCGCATCCAATACCTTCAATTTAAAATTGATGTATAAGTTTAAATAGGACAATAAATCGCTATAAGTAGCATTTGTGCTGCCATTATGACTTTTCTTATAAGCCCACATAAATGCTGTGCTGCTAATCGGTTCGCCATTGATTATAGATACATTTTGAGCAAATGAACTGCTAAAAAACAAACTGAAAACAAAGAGACTACAAGCTTTTCTCACGAAGACGGCGATACAATTTAATGGATAAAAGTAACAATTAAAGGCACTATTATAAGATATTTAACTAATTTTAACAGAAATTATTATCCGGCTAAAATACGAATGGAAAACCAGATTACAAGTAATACAAGCGCTCTAAGGTTATTTTTTACTGACGATGTTTTCTTAGTCAAAGATACAGATGCTTCTTTGAAGCCCAAATTACTGACGGAAGATGCTGAAACGCCTGTAAAAGCCCCAGTCATAGAAAATCATTCGGAAAAAGAAAATGTTGTAACTCCAGTACCCTATCCAGCAAATACCGATGACCTGACTATTGCTGAAGAGCCAAAACAGTTGCCTGTATTTAAGTTTTTGGGAGGAAACAAAAAATCGGTCTTAATAATTGTTCACGATCAACAGAATGAAGTGAGCAGCGAACAGGGGAGGGCACTGCTTAGAAATATTGTAAAGGCCATTGATTTGAATACGCCTGATTTTGCCTTAATTAATTATGCCAATTATACGGGAACGGATTTTATACAACTGTACCAGTTTTTTAAACCTAGTCTGATGCTTGCTTTTGGAGTGGGTACTGCTGATTTAAAATTAGAAGTGAATTGGCAAAATGAAATTCTTTTACACGGAACAACACGTATGATTTTTGCACCTAACCTGCACCATCTGGACGGAGATTTAAACGCTAAAAAACTACTTTGGTCTAATCTAAAGCAGGTATAACCCAACTTCTGTACCGAATCACCTCTAATTTTTAAGATGAAAAAGCTTGTTTTTGCTACCCATAACCAACATAAAACGGAAGAAATTCGTTCAGCACTCAAAAATCAGTATGAAGTTTTAAACTTAGAAGACATTAAATGTTTTACTGATATTGCCGAAACGGGAACCACCTTTCAGGAAAATGCACTGTTAAAAACTACTTATGTAGTAGAAAATTTTCATTTAGACTGTTTTGCAGATGACAGTGGCTTAGAAATAGAAGCTTTGCACAATGAACCGGGAATCTATTCTGCCAGGTACGCTGGGACAAGAGATAACGATCAAAATATCGCCTTGGTGCTGAAAAAGCTTCAGAATATTGAAAATAGAAAAGCCCGGTTTAAAACTGTAATCTCCTTAATTCAGCAGGGAGAAAATTATTTTTTTGAAGGCGTTGTTAGTGGTACAATCAGAAAAACTTTAAGTGGCGCTGGCGGCTTTGGTTATGATCCAATATTTCAGCCCGATGGCTATTCTGTTACATTTGCGGAAATGAGCATGGAAGAGAAAAATAAGATCAGCCACAGGGCCATAGCCCTTCAAAAAATGATTGCTTTTTTAGGGGCTAACGAACCAAATATGCATTAAGATCAGTTATTACTGTACCAATAATTTTTCCGGAACTTTTTTAACCTGATTAATAGAATCCTTTTTAGGCAATATTGGCTTAATGCCAAAGTTTGAAGTATCTGATGCTATGGTATGTTTTAAAGTTTTAGTTGAGTCAGGTGCTGAAGCTGTTTTCTGTAAAATAGGCGGTTTTGCTGTTTTTGCAGCAGGTTTTAAAACAGGGCTAACCTGGCCACTTTTTGGTTTAACCTTTTGCCCCGTTTTTTTAAGTGCAGATCCAATAACTTCTTTTTTGGATTTCGGCCTTGCGGTGGGCTTCCATGAAAAACCTTTAAGTACATGATCTTTTTTAATTGTATTGTCTGGATTTAAAGCCCCTTCAACTGCTTTTATATAAAGAAGTTCCTGTATTTCATTATCCTTAAAAATAAATTTTATCCGGCTGCTTAGGGTTTGATTCATTTCCTTATACACTTTTGTACTGTCGTCCTGTGTATAATAAATACTTTCTGCATTTCCATCAACATAAAGATTGTTCAGCTTTCCATCATTAAAAAAGCCTGTCATTAACCGGCCCTTTATTTGGTTGAAACGTAAGGAATCTTTTGGAGTATTCACTAAAAAAGCATTGCGTATGGCCTGTAAGTTATTGAGCTTATTCTTTTTAAATTGTACATAAACGGTATCGCCAATTAACTGGGAGCCTTCTGACCATATCATCGGATTAATATAACACCGCATAGTGGAGTCGGCACTGGTGTAAAACAAACTGTCTGTTTTAGCCTGTATATTACTTTTAAAAATCTTTACTCCATGATAGGCTTTTATCGTACGGGTCTGCACGGTGTCTGCCGGATTAAACTTAGCGGTATCAGCTTTTGCAAGTGCATTGTTTTTTAAAATTCCGGTAGCTTGGCTTAATACGGATTGATTTGATCTTTTGCTTGTCGTATCTGCTTTTAATGTACTAAGGGCCTTGCTTATGGTCTGATGGTCTGCATTTTTGTTTAGAACTTTCTGTGCAGTATCTATTGTTTTGGGCAGAGCTTTTTCTAGTGCTTCGGTATGTAACTGTATCTTTTTTTGTGTACTGTCTTTTAGTAAATCAACTGGTTTTTTAAGCAACGAATCGCCCTTATTTTTTAAGCTATCTGTGAGGACGGATAAATTAGGGAAGTGGGGGTCTGCCTTGATTGCTATATCTTTTGATTTTTGATCACCCTCCTTATCATTTTTTCCTTTGTCGGCTGTTTTTTTACGCTTGTTGTTTTCAGTTGCTTTTGATTCGGGTTTAAACTTAGCCTCTTTATTTGGCTTATCAGCACCATCAACCCCTTCATCGTCGTCACCAATTTGATTATCGGCTTTTATTGAAATTTTAGGAATCAACTTTAACGTTTTTTGTAAAACAATTTGAGTTTCCAATGTGTCGGCACCAAGCCATAAGCTATCTGGGCGTTTTTTATTGTTGATCATAATTGAGTCCTGTGTGCCAATGCCTAAATAAGCGTGCCCCATTACAATTGTTCGCTGATCTTTTTTGTAATAGTAGCCCAAGTCTCCAAATAATTTTGTTTTGTCTTTGGTATCTATAAAAACAATGTTTTTAACAGCTTTTCCATATCCAGCAATTCCGTCATAGTACAAACTGTCCCCTTTTAAAGATTTGGTGTCCTGGGTGTATAAATTCTTTTTTCCGAAATAAGCATTTTCGGTTTGTGTGTTGTAAGCGCCATTTTCGGTATACAGATTATCATCCTTGCCTTTAATATTGGTGGGCCCGTAAAAATATGTCCATTTACTGATCATATTATAACGCATCGTATCAGATTTGATAACGGTTTGGGGCGTAACAACCACTACATTGTACTTAAAATATGCATCGTTGCTGTCTCTAAAATAATAACCATTTTTGCTGGTCAGGGTCACATCTTTATTGACGATTTTTCCGCCACTGGTATAGGTGCCAATTTTTGCGACCATATCATAATCTAAAATATTGGTCGTTAAAACAGAAGTTGGGTCCACCATGCGTACGTTGTTGGTTAAATGTGCATGTTTTTTATTGCCATCGTACTGCAATTGGTCTGAATAAATATCAGTTCCCTGCTGTGAAATGTGTACATTATTATAAGCCTCAAAATAATTTCTTTTGGTATAAAAAATAGCACTGTCACAGGTAAGCGTTGAATTATCCTGCATAAATACAGGATTACGCAAGTAGGCAACGTTCTCTTTTATGGTGCCGTTAAGCTGATCATATGATACGAGTTTGATCTTTTTCTGGCCAAATAAAAATATTGGACAGATGAATAAGGAGAATAAAACAAATAGTTTTTGCACTTTACAAAGTTAGTTTTTTGTTTCGAAGGTTCGGAATACCAGTTAAAATTAAATATTTTTGATGAATGTTACCTATTTCACGGTTTAAAAAGTACATCGAACAACAGCAGCTGTTTTTAAAAGGCAGCCGCATATTGCTTGCCGTAAGCGGGGGTAAAGATTCTGTTTTAATGGTTCATCTTTTTAAAGCAATAGGTGTTGATGTTGGCATAGCACATTGCAACTTTAATTTAAGAGCAGGTGAAGCCCAGCGTGACGAAAGCTTTGTGCAAATGCTTGCTTCTGCGTTAAACCTGCCTTATCATGTAATGCATTTTGAGACTAAAAGATATGCAGAGGCGCAAAAAATTTCTACCCAGATGGCTGCAAGAACTTTGCGTTACAGCTGGTTTGAAGAAATAAGGAGCACACATGGCTATGATTATATTGCATTGGCCCAGCATCAAAATGATGCTATAGAAACGGTACTAGTTAATTTAATAAGAGGCACAGGGATTAGTGGCCTACACGGTATTTTACCTAAGCGGGATCGGCTAATTAGACCTCTTCTTTTTTTTACCAGAAAGGAAATCGATGCGCTTGTAGAAAATAACAATATCGATTTTGTAGAAGACAGTTCTAACTTGAGCTCCAACTATACCCGTAATAAACTGCGTTTGGAAGTAATTCCACGTTTGCGCAGTATAAATCCCAATCTTGAACAAACATTTGCAGAAAATATAGCACGTTTTACCGAAATAGAAACCTTTTTAAGTGAACAGGTCAGTCGGCTGGCAATGGATATCATCGTAGAGAAGCCTGATGGCTTTTACCTTTCTATTGATCAATTAATTCGTTTAAAGCCTCAAAAATTACTGCTTTTTGAATTGTTAAAACCATTTGGTTTTTCAGATACGGTAGTAGACGAAATCATAGAAGCATTGAATGGGCAGAGTGGGAAGCTTTTTTTTAGCCAAACGCACCAGGCTACCATAAACCGGGATGTGCTGATTATCTCTATAAAAGATCTGCCTGTAAACCCTTTGCAGTTTGTACATCCAGAAGACCAAAAAATAAGCTTTGGCCAAAGCCAGTTCACATTGAGCTATGTGAACAAGGTTGCTTTTGAAATTCATTTGCAAAAGGCTTATATAGATGCCGAACATTTAATTTTTCCTTTAATTTTTAGGAATTGGCAAAAAGGTGACCGGTTTATTCCATTTGGGATGGATAATTTTAAAAAAATAAGTGATTTTTTTATTGATGAGAAAGTACCTTTACATTTAAAAAATAGCATTCCTATTCTCATTAATGGAAATGGAGATGTGGTATGGATTGCAGGAATGCGCTTGGACAACCGTTATAAATTAACAAAGGCAACAAAAAAAGTTGCTATATTCGAACTCAAAATTAATTAGGTGGAGAACAGGTACGCTTATATCGAAAAACAATACATTGGCAGAGATTATCTGCGCATTTGCATCAGGCTCATTATGGCTGCTTTTTGTTTTGCCGCTTATGTATATGAACGGGATCGCGACAATACGCAAGATCTTTTTATTGTGGTTGGCTTTGGAATTATAGGGGTGTCCATACTTTTGCTTTTCTTAATTCAATATAAAACTATTGTTGATAATAAGAGCCTTATTTTAGATGGATTATGGACTGCAAAACGCGTTAAAATAGATTTAAACAGTATTGTTGAAGTCCGTAAAACCAGCTACAGCAGATTTTTTTTCAATAACCCCGTATATAACCTTCATACGAAAGGCACTATACGTTTTTACTCTTCAGGTAAAGATGCTGTGGTACTAACCGATCGCGATGGACTGGAATATTATATTGGTACCCAAAGGCCAAATGAACTGTTGCTGGTTATTAAAGAAGAGATGGTTAAAGCTCAATAAACCATTTACCACAGTTTCGTTATATCCCAACTTCATAAGTGCATGGGTTTAGGCCATATCCATTAATGATTACGGGTTCTCCATTTGTTGTGCTGTATTTTTTATTGCAATAGTCTTACACATTAATTAGGTATAAATCGGTTACATTTGTGCGTAACAACAATACATAAAATGAAAATAGGAATTGTTTGCTATCCAACTTTTGGGGGTAGTGGCGTAGTTGCAACAGAGCTGGGCAAAGCCCTTGCCAATGAAGGGCATCAAGTCCATTTTATTACCTACAGCCAGCCCGCCAGGCTTGATTTTTTTTCAGCTAATTTGTTTTATCACGAAGTTTCTGTAAGAGATTATCCGCTGTTTGATTATGCTCCGTACGAATCTGCATTAGCAAGTAAACTGGTTGACGTTGTTCGTTTTGAGCAACTTGATGTTTTGCATGTGCATTATGCTATTCCTCATGCATCGGCTGCTTTTATGGCTAAACAAATACTCGCCAGTTATGGTATACACATCCCTGTAGTGACTACTCTGCACGGAACAGATATTACACTGGTTGGTAAAGACCCAACATATAAACCAGTTGTTACATTTTCCATTAATCAAAGTGACGGTGTAACAACAGTTTCTCAAGATCTGAAAGAAGATACTTTTAAGCATTTTGACATTACTAAAGATATTCGTGTAATTCCAAATTTTATCGATTTTAACCGCTTTAGTTTGCAGGCAAAAGACCATTTTAAAAGGGCAATAGCACCAAATAACGAACGGATTTTAATACATACCAGTAACTTTAGGAAAGTAAAGCGTACGGCAGATGTAATCCGTGTTTTTGAAAAAGTACAGGCTGTAATCCCATCAAAATTATTAATGGTAGGCGACGGTCCTGAACGTGCCTATGATGAACAGCTGTGCAGAAGCCTCAATATCTGTGAAAATGTAAGGTTTTTAGGTAAACAGGATGCCATCGAAGAAATTCTTTCTGTTTCAGATCTGTTTTTAATTCCATCCGAATCAGAAAGTTTTGGTTTGGCCGCACTTGAAGCCATGGCCTGTAAAGTTCCCGTTATTTCATCAAATGCCGGTGGATTGCCCGAATTAAATGTAGATGGATTTTGTGGCTATCTGGATGAGGTTGGCGACGTTGACGGAATGGCTGGGCACGCAATAGAAATATTAAAGGATGATGCAACGCTTGCCCAGTTTAAAGAGAATGCATACAAAAGAGCCCAAGATTTTGATCTGAAAAAAATATTGCCCCAATACATCAACTATTATAAAGAAGTAATAGAAAACTCAGTAAAAGTAAGATTCTAATTTAGTGCATGTTATTAACAAGGAAGCATAAGGTAAATTGTGCTTCCTTGTATACATCATGATTTATTTACCTTTGTATACGTAGTAGTTATGACAGTCTCAGGACCATTATAATATGTGGTGTACCTTAATTTAAGCGTAGAAGAATCCAATTGTAAAACCTCACAGTTTAATAGGGTCAAGCCCACAACATTCGGTACAGTTGTACTAAATACAAGCTTTTTCTGGTCACTAGATAACGTCCAGTTTCCATTAACACTGGTTTGTGGATCATTGGCATTACACCTTAAAGGCCCTTCATCACTCATCGTTGTGCCATCAGCTAAAAAAGTCGAGACGTTATCTTTTTGGCAAGGCAACATAGAACTGAAAAGATCATATTCTATTGTCAAACCATTATAGTGAATCACTGAAGTTGAAGAAATCGTCTTCCAAGATGTGCCTGATAGCGCATTCGGCTTTTTACCTGGTAAATCGGGAAGCTGTATGTTTTCCTTTTTACAAGAAGTAATGATGAGAATAAAAGCAGTTAAAGCGTATAAAATTTTTTTCATTATGCGTGATTATATTGATAAATATATCATAATAAATATAATTTTTAAAATTAGGCATCATTTAATCATTCACTATAAAGTTTAAATTTTAAAAAACTAAACTTTCTCAAAATCAAATCATTATAAATCGTATCTTTGCGCCCTTGAAACTGGGCTTGATGTAAAAAGTCAAAATTGGTTTTCATTCAAAATAAAAAGAGATAAGCATAAATGAAGAAAATAGTTGATTACAGAAAGCTTTTAAACGTAGATAAAAATGCTGAGTTAAAAGAACTTAAATCAGTGTACCGTACACTGATGAAAGATTGCCACCCTGATAAATTTCAGCAGGAAGAGGAGCGGTTAGATGCAGAAGCCAGAAGTAAAGATATTATTGAGGCTTACCATTTCTTAGTGAGTATTGCAGCTGAAACACGTGAGCAAAATATTGAAACGTATACTCAAACCATCACAAATTCTAATATTTTAGATTTTGAATATAAACAATCGGTATTGAACATTCAGTTTTTTGATGGCAGTGCATATGAGTATTTTGATGTTCCGCGGGCAATCTATATTAAACTCGTAAATGCAGATTCTCCTGGGCGTTTTGCACGCCGTCATATTTGCAGCTCATACCCATACCGTAATGTTGCCAAAGTAGCAGAACCGGCTTAGAAATATATTGTATTAAAGTTTAAAGACCTGCATTAAGCGGGTCTTTTCTTTTTAATCGAATTCCTCATTCTTATTCGTTATTGTTATAATTGTTATTTCCCAAATATGAGGCAAACAGGTATGCCGATTTCAATTCTTTGACCACTATCAGCCAATTTCCCTGATTTCTTATTGCGTTTAAAAACGACCACATCATTGGTGTATTGATGTGCAACCAATATGAAGTTTCCACTTGGATCTATAGTAAAAGCTCTTGGACCTCTCCCCAGTGTACTCACTTGTTCAACAAGCTTTAATAGGCCATTTTCTGCAATAGAAAATACCGTAATGTTGTTGGCATCTCCACGGTTGCTTTCATATAAAAATTTTCCATCAGCTGATGTCTGGATAGCAGCACCATCAATTTTACCAGAAAAACTTTTCGGCATGGATTCTATTTCCTGAATTTTTCTTAGATCGCCGTTTAAATAACTAAATACACTTATACTTCCATTAAATTCATGCACTAAATAAGCAAATTTTCCATTGGCACTAAATGTAAGATGTCTTGGGCCAGTACCAGAGTTGGTTTTAAAAACGGATTTTAAGGTTAGTACAGTATCTTTTCCATTTGGTGTGTAATGGTAGATGTAAATATTGTCTTCACCTAAATCAGTACAAACCAAATATTTGTGGTCAGGTGTGAATTGCACCATGTGCACATGGGCACTTTCCTGCCGGCCTTTAGTATCTGCACCTTTGCCGTTATGCTTAATAATTTGTTTGGCCTCACTTAGTGAACCGTCTTCCTTTCGTTGAAATACGGCCAACGTACCGCCACTATAATTTGCAACGATTACATTCTGTTGGTCTGCTATAATATAGCATGGATCAGCACCTTGGCTATTTACTTTATTTAAAAAATCAAGACGATTAGAAACCGAATCATATTTAAATGTACTAACTGTACTCGTTTTTCCAGTTTCATTAACACTATAAACAAATTTCCGACTCGGATCTAAAGTTAAGTAACTTGGGTTAATGATATTTTTAGCAATGTTTTTTAATTTGCTTTCACCAGTTAAGGAATTGAAGCTATAAGAGTAAATTCCCTCGCTTTTCCCTGTACTTGTATAAGTACCAATGAGCAATGAATGGTTTTGTGCAAAAGCAAAAATAGTTGCTAGCAATAAGAAGAATAGGATTGCGCTTTTTTTCATAATAATTGATAAAAAGCAAATATGATAAAAACTTGTAATAAACCATGTGCTGCTATATGGGCATTTGTTAATGCAAGCGTTTAGTTTTGTATAATCTGAAAAATGTGGTCATAAAAAAAGACAATCTTAAGATTGTCTTTTTTTAATTATTTAATTAAATGTTTGATCTGAATGAGTTCATGCTCTTCTAAATAGCGCCACCTGCCTCTTGGTAAATCCTTTTTGGTTAAATTGCCATATACAACACGGTCAAGCTTTTCTACATTATAACCCAGGTGCTCAAAAATACGGCGGACAATACGGTTTTTGCCGCTATGAATTTGAATGCCGATTTCTTTTTTAGTTCCACCTGCAACATATGAGATGTTATCAGGTTTAATTAAACCGTCTTCAAGTTCTAACCCAAAAGAGATTTTGTTTAAATCACCTTGTGATAAAGCCCTATCCAATTCTATATTGTAAATTTTGGTAATTCCATTTTTTGGATGCGATAGCTTATCTGCTAAATCCCCATCATTCGTCATTAAAAGTAAACCTGTTGTATTGCGGTCTAAACGCCCTACTGGGTAAATACGCTCACGGCTTGCTTTGTCAACCAATTGCATTACTGTACGGCGTTCTTGTGGATCATCTGTAGTTGTAATATAATCTTTTGGCTTGTTTAGTAGTACATAAACTTTCTTCTCACGTTTAAGTAGTTCGCCATTATAGCGCACCTGATCTTTTGCCGGATCCACTTTGTGCCCTAATTCCGTAATGGCTTCACCATTTACGCTAATAATACCTGCAGCAATTAGCTCATCGGCTTTCCGTCGTGAGCAAATTCCTGCATTTGAAATATATCTGTTTAGGCGAATTAAGCCCTTCTCTTCATTTGTTTTTTTTCCAGGTCTAACTACTGTACGCGATTCGCGGTTAAATTCAGTATCTCTAGGCCCGTTTTCCTCGCGTTTTCTAAACGGTCTGGTATCAGCACCTTCTCTTGGCTTTACATCTCTTGAGCTTCCGGCACTTGGTTTGAAATCGCGGTCGCCGGTTCTCGGCTTAAAATCTCTGCTTCCGCCTTCTCTTGGTTTGAAGTCGCGGTCGCCAGTTCTTGGCTTAAAGTCTCTGCTTCCGCCTTCTCTTGGTTTGAAGTCGCGGTCGCCAGTTCTCGGCTTAAAGTCTCTGCTTCCACCTTCTCTTGGTTTGAAGTCGCGGTCGCCGGTTCTCGGCTTAAAGTCTCTGCTTCCGCCTTCTCTTGGTTTGAAGTCGCGGTCGCCAGTTCTCGGCTTAAAGTCTCTGCTTCCGCCTTTGAAGTC
>Ga0116227_10011789_pt1 | contig 14550 bp, 6 predicted proteins | sample S1TSphgellanicum_FD_89693 | JGI IMG/M metagenome (GOLD analysis project Ga0116227, IMG submission 89693) | Host-associated microbial communities from peat moss isolated from Minnesota, USA - S1T2_Fb - Sphagnum magellanicum MG | ecosystem: Host-associated > Plants > Peat moss > Unclassified... | reverse complement strand
TATTTTGATGGCAGAGGTATTTTGTGGGTACTTACCGAAAACGGCTTTGACAGTTATGATCCAAAAAGCAATATTTTTACACATCATTTTCATCATTCAGCCATCGGAAATTTATTTAATGAAGATGTTTTCAGGGATATTCTGGAAGTAGAAGATGGCATTTATATTCTGGCTACCGATGCGGGAATCAAGATTTACGATCGTCGTAAAAATACATTTGAACATTATTATAATCAGCCTAAAAATCCCTTTTCCATCAATAATAACCATACTTATGCGCTTTCAAAAGCGCCTGATGGTCAGATCTGGATTGGAACCTATGGCGGGGGTGTTAATATCTTTAACAGACAGACGAAGCATTTTCGGGCACTTGAAACCTCAAACGGGAATCGTAAAGGTTTAAGCAACAACATTATCAAAGCCATTCATACCGATTCCAGAAAAAACATTTGGGTGTGCACTCAAGACGGCTTAAATAAGTTTTCACCAAAGGGTAATGGTTTTGAAGTGTACAATAAAGCCAATGGATTTTCAAGCAATGTTTTTAATGACATTACGGAAGATGTGGACGGTAAAATCTGGGTGCTGACTGAAAATGGGATTTCCTGTCTGGATCCTTTAAACAAAAAAGTAAGAAACTTTGATGAGGCGGATGGTGTTTTGGTGAATTCTACCATTAAAAAGGATGGGACTTCCATATTGATTGCAGGTAATAAAGGTTATTTTTCTTTTAATCCGAGGCAAATCAGATTCAACCATGTGGCACCGCCTGTTTACCTGACTGATTTTCAAATCTTTAATAAATCGGTGCTTCCTGGGGCGGAAAGTCCTTTAAAAGAGAACCTAAACGTGGCGAAGGAAATTACGTTAAATGATGATCAAAGTGTTTTTTCCCTGGAATTTGTTGCCCTTAATTATGCTTATTCCTGGAAAAATGAATATGCTTATCGATTGGTAGGCTTTGATCAAAAATGGAATTATGTTGGTCACCAGCGAAAGGCAACGTATACCAACTTAAATCCCGGAACATACCGTTTTGAAGTGAAGGCATCTAACAATGATGGGGTTTGGAATCAAACTGGCTATTCTATTGTGATTAAAATTAATCCACCTTGGTACCTTACCTGGTGGGCTTTTTTACTTTATGCCGGATTAATCGGACTAAGTGCTTATGGCTTTATTTCTTACCGGAAAAAACAAGAAAAACTAAGGTATGAAATCAAGATTGCACATATCGAAAGCGAAAAGGAGAAGGAACTGAATGAGCGTAAATTGTCTTTTTTTACCAATATATCGCATGAATTCAGAACACCACTTACCTTAATTATTAATCCGGTGAAGGAGTTGCTTTATCAGGACGATCAAAACATTGATACCAGTAGCATGAATATTGTTTACCGGAATGCCAAGCGTTTATTGAGCCTGGTTGATCAGTTATTGCTTTTTAGAAAGGCTGATGCACAAGGTGATACCCTAAAAGTTTCTCAATTAAACGTCAATGGTTTGGCGAAAGAAGTGTTTCTGTGTTTCTCTCATCAGGCACGGACAAAAAATATACAATATGAATTTCTGGCTGTTTCTGAAATAACGAATATTTATGCAGACCGTGAAAAGCTTGAAATCGCCATTTTTAACCTGCTATCTAACGCCTTTAAATTTACACCAGATGGTGGACGTATTGCGGTATCATTAACTGAGGCCGATCACCATGTTGATATTGTGATTACTGATTCTGGTTGTGGCATCGCAGAAGATTCGACAGAGAAAATTTTTAATCGATTTTATCAGGAACCAGATAAAAACCGATCTTTAGGAAGTGGATTTGGAATTGGCTTATACCTGGTTAAGAATTTTATTGAAATGCACAACGGAACCATTTCCTGTCGCAATAATGAGGGGGAGGGAACTTCATTCCACCTGAAATTATTAAAGGGAAACGAACACTTCAACCCAGCTTCCATTGTGTCCGATCGGCAGGAAACCTCTCTGATCCTCAAAGAACTTAGTCAGGATGATCTGATCCAGGAGCCAGCCAGAAATAATGATGTCGCTTTAAGCGATATGATTGCACAGGAGAAGAAGTCCATTCTGATAGTTGATGATAATGAAGAAATTGCCCATTACCTCAGTCAGGTTTTCTCTGAACAATATCAAATTTATCAAGCCCATGATGGTGAAAGTGGATTAGCCATTATTCGGGGTTTTCTGCCCGATATTGTAATCAGTGATGTCATGATGCAAGGCATGGGTGGAATAGAGCTTTGTAGTATTGTAAAAGAAGATGAATCCATTTGCCATATCCCCATTATTTTACTTACTGCCAGTACATCAGCAGAAATTAAATTAAAGGGGGTAGAGAGTGGCGCTGATGATTATATCAGTAAACCCTTTGATAAAGAATTGCTGGTGGCCAGGGTTGCCGGGATTTTAAAAAGTAAAAATAGTCTTCAGAAATACTTTTACAGTGAAATTACTTTAAATCCCAGTACATCTAAAATCTCTGCAGAATATAAAGATTTTCTTAAAAATTGCATCAGTATAGTTGAAAGGCATATGGAAGATCCAAACTTCAACATCAAGGTGCTGGCAGATGAAATTGGCATGTCTAGAGCAAACCTATTCAACAAGATCAAATCTGTTTCAGGACATTCTTCCAACAGTTTCATTCGTTTCATTCGTTTAAGAAAAGCTGCTGAAATTTTCATTAGTACAGATAAAACGATCCTGGAAACCATGTACACGGTTGGCATGAGTGATATCAAATATTTCAGGGAGCAGTTTAAAAAGGTATTTGAAATGAATCCATCAGATTACATTAAAAAATACCGGAAGAATTTTTCCAATAACAAGTCCATCAGTCCAGGTTTAAAAAAGACGAAAACCTAATAACCTATTTCAATTAATGGTATGCCTTATATGCTAATTGATAGCTTATTTATATTTTAACTACCCCGCCCTTTTAGCACCCGTCCAAAGGAGGGGAATGGCGATATAATTCTCATCTTCCAAGAAATAGTCGCAGATTGTAGGTGTCAAAATCAATTAACAATTGCGAATTTCGGTTAGTAAAAAATTATTTTTTCTAAACCTTACTGCACACTGTATTTCAAAAGTACTTGATATTAAAATCTGATATTTTGTATTCCTTAAACTACTTTTTATGCTGAAACGGCCAATTTGAAGGTTTTGGGCGGTTTTTACCCCTCTAATATTAGCTGTTTACCCCCTTTTATTTTAATTGATTTGGTAGAATTTAGCATCGTTTTCAAATGAATTTCCAGCTCACTACAGCTATGATGCAAAGTGAATGAAAGAAATCGAAAGAAAATGGTAATGATTAAATAACCAAATTAAACCAACATGAGAAAAGTTTTACGGCGCAAGGCTGTTCTGTTTTGTCGTAGTGCGAAACAAACGCTATTCATTGTATCCCTCAGTAGTGTTTCCTTGCTGTCTGCCCAAATGGCAATGGCAACCTCACTTTCAGGCACTACAAATCCAGTATCAGTTAAAGATGAAATTACCATAAGTGGTACCGTTTATGATGAAAAGGGAGGCGTACTACCCGGAGTAAGTGTATCAGTTAAAGGAACCTCTATTGTTACGGTCAGTAATGCAGATGGTAAATATTCCATAAAAGTTCCAAATGATAATGCTGTACTGGTATTTACCTATGTAGGGTATAACAAACAAGAAGTACTTACTAAAGGCAAAACCACTGTAAACACACAATTAACCGCTAATGCACAGTCGCTTAATGAGTTGGTGGTAGTAGGGTATGGTACACAAAAGAAATCTACACTTGCGGGTTCAGTTGCTGTAGTTAAAGGTAGCGATTTGGTAAAGAGTCCACAGCCCAATCTTTCCAACTCACTGGCGGGCAGGGTTTCAGGCGTAGTGATCAATAACCGTGGTGGTGAGCCAGGTTATGATGGTTCGAAGATTTTAATCCGTGGTTTAGGAACAACGACCAACTCAGACGTATTGGTGGTGGTAGATGGGATTCCAGGCCAATTGGGCGGTTTAGAAAGGATTGACCCAAATGATGTAGAGAGTATTTCGGTACTAAAAGATGCATCAGCAGCAGTTTATGGTAACCGTGCGGCAAATGGTGTAATCTTAATTACCACTAAGAAAGGTAAAATTGGTAAGCCAACCGTAAACTATAGCTTCAATCAGGGTTTCAGTATGCCAACACGCCTTCCAAAAATGGCAGATGCGGCAACTTATGCACAAATCATGAATGAAATCAATTATGATTCCAACCCTGGTGGCGGCCTTAATCAGTCTTATACAGCTGATCAGATTCAGAAATTCAGAGATGGCTCTGATCCATTATTGTATCCAAATACAGATTGGACCAAAGAAACGTTAAAAGATGTAGCCCTTCAAAATCAACATAGCCTTTCAGTTAGTGGTGGTACTGAAGATGTTAAATATTTTGTTTCCCTTGGGAAAATTTATCAGGATGCGATCTATAAAAATGGGGCTACCAAATATCAGCAGTATAACTTCAGAACAAATATTGATGCCAATATTTCTAAAAGGTTAAAAATCGGATTAGGCGTTTCAGGTAGAGAAGAAGACCGTACTTTCCCAATTTCAGGTGCTGGTGATATCTTCCGTTCTATTTATCGTGCCAAACCTATTGTAAGCGCTTACTATCCAAACGGATTGCCAACAACGGGAATTGAAAATAACAATCCGGCCGTTCAGGTAACTGATTTAGGGGGAACGGCTAAAAACCCAACCCAGGTAATCAATGCCATTTTAAGAGGTAGCTATCAGATTCCGGGCGTAGAGGGACTTTCCGTAGATGGTTTTTTCTCGGTTGACAAAACTTTTAGCTTTAAGAAAAATTTCAATAAACCTTATAACCTGTATTCCTACGATCAATCTACCGGAATCTACAATGCGGTTGTAGTAGGTGGAAGTGGTGGCAAGGCAACTTTATATGAATCGCAGGCCAATACCAGCTTAATTACCTCTAACGTTAAATTAAATTACGATAAGAAATTTGGTAAACATTCCATCAACGCATTTGTAGCTTACGAGCAGAGCAGACAGCGTTATGAAACCTTTGATGCGCAACGCTTAAATTACATTTCAACCAGTCTACCTGAACTTTCACAAGGTGGTTCAGCTGCAACAGATTTAAGAAATTCGGGCAGTAGTACAGACTATCCAAGACAAAGTTATATTGGAAAGGTGACTTACAATTATGATGAAAAGTACATTATTGAGGGCCAAATGCGTGCAGATGGTTCTTCACTCTTCCCCGCGAATAACCGTTTCGGATATTTCCCTTCAGTTTTAGGTGCTTGGAGAGTGAGCAAAGAAAAATGGTTCAGTGATAATGTTTCTTTTATCAATGATTTAAAAATTAGAGGATCTTACGGTTCTTTAGGTAGCGATTTAATTAATCCATATCAATATTTTGATAACTACACATTGGTTTCAAATGGTTTTGTAGCTTCAAATCCTGGAAGCGGTGTAAATGTAATTCAGCCAAACATAAACCTGGTTAAATTAGCTAACGCAAATGTAGGTTGGGAACGGGCAAATAAACTAGATATTGGTATTAATGCAACTTTCCTTAAAAACTTTACTTTAGAAGCCATTTACTTCAATCAAAAAAGAAGCGATATTTTATTAACTAGAAATGCCTCATTACCCGCAACTTCTGGTATTGTAAACCCATATAATTCTGACCCTTTGGTTCCTGCAGAAAATATTGGTAAAATCAACAGTTCAGGTGTAGAGGCCTCATTAGGTTATAACCATTCAAGCGAAAACTTTAGCTGGGGTGCAACCGGAAACATTACTTATGCCAAAAGTAAAATCATCTTCATTGATGAAGCTGCCGGAACATTAGATTATCAACGTCAAACAGGCCGTCCAATTGGTAGTTACCTGTTGTTTAACTCACTTGGTATTTTCCGCACCCAACAAGAATTAGATGCCTATCCTCATGTTACAGGTGCTAAAGTGGGCGATTTAAAATACGAAGATTATAATGGTGATGGCGTAATTGATTTTAAAGACAGAACCAGAAGTAAGTATGGTAACGTTCCGGAGATTACTTACGGATTAAACTTAACCGCCTCATATAAAAATTTCGATGTAGCCGTACTTTTTGCAGGTCAGTCTCGCGTAAGCCAGTATGTGTTGCCAGAATCAGGTAGTGTTGGAAACTTTTATAGCAGCTGGGCAGATAACAGGTATAGTGCGTCAAATCCGAATGGAACTTATCCAAGGGTAACTGAACGGGCTTCTAATGCCATCAGTGGTGGCGCTTATCAGAATAATTTCTGGCTAAACAATGCATCATTTTTCAGGTTAAAGAACATTGAACTGGGTTATAACTTCAATACCAGCCTTTTATCTAAAATTAAAATCTCTGGTGTAAGGTTATATGCCAGTGCATTCAACTTATTCACCATCTCAAAAGTGAAAGATTACGATCCGGAAGGTGATAGTCAAAGTGGACAATTTTACCCTCAGCAAAAAATTATCAACATAGGTGCAAACGTTAAATTTTAACATCATGAAATTATATAAACCATTATATTTTACCCTTGGTGCAGCATTACTGTTTGCATCATGCAAGAAAGATTTTTTAGAAATCACACCCACATCGGTAATTAGTACCTCTTCAGTAGAAACAGATAGTGCCGTATATGAGGCTTTTGTACTGAACCGTTATGTAAGTCCACAGCTTCAGGAAAAAGAAGGTGAAGGTTCTGGTCCGGGTTTTGGCCGCGGTTTTGAATACAGCTTAATGAGTTCCAATACCGACGAATCAATTTATACCAATGATGATGGAACATGGGCCATGCAACGTGGACAAATCTCGCCAGATAACCTGGGCAGTACAGCCTCTTTCTGGGCTAGAAGTTACCGCAGTATCCGTGAGTGTAATTATGCACTTCAGGTATTAGCCACTATTCCAATGAGTGCAGGCCACAAAAAATTGATTGAAGGTGAACTTAAATTTATCAGGGCCTTTAGGTACCAGGACGTAATCCGTAATTACGGCAGGGCTGTTTTAATAGGCGATAAAGTAACGCAGTTAACTGATAATTTACAGGATGATGCACTATTTAAAAGAGCAACTTTAAAAGAGAGCCTGGATTATGCCATTGCACAACTGGATCAGGCAGCAGCCTTACTTCCGGTAGATAATTCTTCTAACTGGCAATTAGGTCGTGCAACGAAAGGTGCGGCACTGGCCTTAAAATCGAGGTTAACGCTTTACGCTGCCAGTCCATTATATAACGCTGGTACGTGGGCTTCTGCGGTTACAGCTGCTCAAGCCGTAATTAGCCTGAATAAATATGGCATTTACACAGGTGGTTATAATAAAATGTTCCTCATCAATGAATCGAATGAGGTGATTTTTGAAAGGCTATACACCACAAACGCCAGACATGTTTGTTTAGAAATTGCAAACGGACCAAACGGCTATAATGCCTGGGGTGGCAATACACCCATGCAAAACCTGGTTGATGATTATCAAACCACAAGTGGTAAGGCCATTACTGAAGCAGGTTCTGGATACGATCCGGCTAAACCATACGCCAACAGAGACCCTAGATTTGGCTATACCGTTATTTATGATGGCGCAAGTTACCGCGGAAGAAACATGGAAGCTTTTATCCCAGGTGGAAAAGATAGCAAGGACGGAAACTCTAACTGGAATACCACTAAGACAGGCTATTATCTTAAAAAATTCATGAATGATGCCTTCCCGATTGATAACCCTTGGGATGTAGCAGGTTTACAACCATGGATTTACATGCGCTATTCAGAAATACTATTAAACTTTGCTGAAGCGGCGAATGAAGCTTATGGCCCTGATGCAGTTCCGGCCGGATCATCAATGTCTGCCAGAGATGCAGTAAATATGATCAGATCCAGACCAGATGTAAACATGCCGGCACTGGCCAATGGCTTAAGTCAATCGCAAATGAGGGATGCCATCCGTTATGAACGTAGGGTAGAACTGGCTTTTGAAGAACACCGTTATTATGATGTACGCCGTTGGAAAATAGCAAACGTTGTAGAGAACAAAGCGGCTAGCGGAGTCATCATCACTAAAAATGGAAGCAATTTAAGTTATGCAACAAAGGTAGCTTTAGACGGCAAAGTTTTTCAGGATAAACAATATTGGTTACCGATTCCAAGAGCAGAAATTTTATCTTCAAACGGAAAACTGGAACAAAACTCTGGTTACTAAAATTTTATACAGCGATCAGGGATCGCTGTGTTTTTTTTATCCTATTATTATAAACTGATTGTACCATTCCATTAAGGATTTAAAAATGCTTTTGCTACAATCTACCTACTTATTTTAATCTCCTTATCATGAATTTGCTCCCTCCAAAAGCGCTTGCTTTTCCTTTCCTTCTGCTGCTGGGCATGATTGCTCCGGGAATAACTTCCGCACAAAACCAACGGATCATTAAAGCAAAAGTTAACTATAATGCACTTGCACAAACCATGGAAGGTTTCGGCGCTTCAGATGCGTGGACCTGTCAGTTTGCTGGTTTATGGCCGGATGCAGAAAAAAACAAAATGGCTGACCTGCTTTTCAGTACGCAAATCGATCAGGAAGGCAATCCGCAGGGAATTGGATTAAATTTCTGGCGTTTCGCCATTGGTGGGGGAAGTGCTGAACAAAGCCAGGCCAGTGGAATAAAAGATGAATGGAGAAGACAGGCCGCTTTTTTAAGCTTAAATAAAACTTATAATGAAGATGCCATGCCTGGGCAGGTTTGGTTTATGAATGCTGCAAAAACAAGAGGTGTAAAGCACTTCATTGGTTTTGTAAATAGTCCACACGTTAATTTTACGCGCAATCAAAAGGCATTTTCAAGTAATGGAAAGTGTAACCTTGATTTCAGCAAAGCAGATGCTTTTACACAAGATCTGGCTAAAACGATTCAAATCCTCAAAAAGAAAACAGGTGTTGAGCTGGATTATCTGAGTCCGATAAATGAACCACAGTGGAAATGGAATGAAGGCAATCAGGAAGGATGTCCATATACCAACCGTGAAATTTCGGTGTTAATTAAGAAATTAAGCACCGCATTAAATCAGGCACAGCTGAAAACGAAGATTCAAATCGCTGAAGCGGGTCAGCTGAATTACCTTACCAACCATCCAGATACTGCAAAAAGCAAACAAATAGACTATTTTTTTAATCCCAACTCTCCAGGCTACCTCGGAAACCTGAAAAACTTGGATCAGAGTATTTCTGGGCACAGCTATTTCACCACAAGCCCTGAACAAAAATCTATAGCCATCAGAAGTTTGGTTAAAGATGAAGTGGCTAAATATAAGCTGCTTAGATTTTGGATGTCAGAATATTGTGTACTTGGCGATAGTTTATTAAAAGGAGAGGGGCGGGACTTGGGTATGACGACGGCATTATTTATCGCCAAACTCATCCATCATGATTTAACTTATGCCAATGCTACTTCATGGCAGTGGTGGCTTGCCGTTTCAACAGGCGATTATAAAGATGGCCTCGTATATATAGACAAAAGCAAAACCAGCGGAAAAGTTTACGACAGTAAAACCCTTTGGGCACTGGGTAACTACAGCCGCTTTATAACACCAGGTAGTGTAAGGGTTAATATGACTGTTTCAAATGATCAGGATTTTTATATTTCAGCTTACCTTAAAAATAATAAACTGATTACTGTAGCTGTAAACAATAGCGAAGAAGCCATTCACCTGGAGCTATCTGGGATCGATCAAAAACAAAAAAATCTATCTGTTTATACTACAGCTGAAGGGAGCAATCTTAAGCGATCGGTGGTGACTGCACAACAATTAAATCTTCCACCTAAATCTGTTACCACCATTATTGCCAACAAATAAAAACAGGAATATACGATTGAGCCGTTCCTAAATTTAAATACTATGAAAAAACAAAAGATACTTATTTTTAATGCCATGGTACTGGCCATGATGCTTTTCGGATGTGGAAAAGCAAGCAATGAGCATTCCTTTACCTTAGGAGACAGTACATTTATGCTTGATAACAAGCCTTATCAAATCATTTCCGGAGAAATTCATTATCCCCGTGTGCCCCGTGAAGCCTGGAGAGCAAGAATGAAAATGGCCAAAGCGATGGGTTTGAATACCATCGGAACATACGTTTTCTGGAATTTACATGAACCGGAAAAAGGCAAATTTGATTTTACCGGCAATAATGATATTGCGGAATTTGTAAAAATTGCAAAGGAAGAAGGATTATGGGTAATCCTCAGACCAAGCCCTTATGTTTGTGCCGAATGGGAATTTGGTGGATATCCGTATTGGTTGCAAAATGAAAAAGGCCTTGAAGTAAGAAGTCGTGAAAAACAATACCTGGCCGAATACAAAAAATATATCGATGAAGTAGGCAAGCAATTGGCACCACTTCAAATTAACCATGGTGGAAACATCATCATGGTTCAGGTAGAAAACGAATACGGTTCGTATGGATCGGATAAGGTTTACCTGGAAATGAACCGTAAAATGTTTCTTGATGCGGGCTTTGACGGCCTTCTATATACTTGCGATCCGGAAAAGGATATTGTGAAAGGACATTTAAAAGGTTTAATGCCAGCCATTAATGGCCAGGATAACCCGGTAACGGTAAAAAAAGCCATTCGCAGTCTGAATGAAGGAAAAGGTCCGTTTTTTTTAGCTGAATGGTACCCGGCATGGTTCGATTGGTGGGGTACGCCGCACCATAAAGTTCCGGCTGAACAGTATACAGGAAAGTTAGATACCGTATTATCCAGTGGAATTTCCATTAACATGTACATGTTTCATGGCGGAAGTACGCGTGGCTTTATGAATGGCGCAAACTTTAGGGATACCATTCCATTTGAGCCACAAATCAGTAGCTATGATTATGATGCACCGCTTGATGAAGCTGGAAATGCCACGGATAAATTTATGAAATTCAGAGCAGTGATTGAAAAGCATTTGCAAAAGGGACAGAAATTGCCAGAAGTGCCCAAAGCAAAACCTGCAGCAGCAATGGAGCCGATTAAATTCACTAAAGAAATTGGTGTTTTTGATAACCTGGGAACTGGTAAAGAAAGTCAGGATCCCTTAACCTTTGAAGACATGAACCAGGCCTATGGTTACATGCTTTACAAAACTAAAATTAATGGCGGTAAAAAAGCTGAATTGAAAATAGATGGCCTGCGAGATTATGGCATTGTGTTTATTGATGGCCAACGCAAAGGTACGCTGGATAGAAGATTAGGACAGGAAAGCCTGACACTTGATTTATCGGCCGGAAGCCATACGCTGGAGATTTTTGTAGAGAATATGGGCAGAATCAACTTTGGTCCAAACCTGTTGAAAAATAAAAAGGGTATAGTAGGTCAGGTTTCCTTCGCAGGTACTTCACTTAAATCATGGACCATGTATTCTTTGCCTTTTGATCAGGTAGAAGCCTCCAAAATTAACACGGTAAAGGCTGCCAGAAATTCTCCGGTATTGAAATCAGGAACATTTAAAGTCACCACACCTGTAGATACCTACCTGGATTTACGGACATGGGGAAAGGGAGTGATTTGGGTAAACGGACATAATCTGGGTAAATACTGGAGCATTGGCCCTCAGCAAACCATTTATCTTCCGGCAGAATGGTTAAAAAAGGGAGATAATGAAATCATTATACTTGAATTAAATAAACCTGAAAATAATGTGCTGACCAGTTTAACTAAGCCGATCCTCGATCAGGTAAATGAGGTGAAATAATATCAAAACCTGAATTTGCTAAATCATCAAAATTAAAATACTATGTTTAGTTATTTTTGTTTCTAATCACTATCGTTTAGCTCCTCCGATGCAAAGGACGAATTACGATCGCCATACTGCTTTTTTAAAGAGGTGATTTCAGATTGGGAGTGTGAAAATTATTAAACGTTGATCCAGTTCAGATTCATCATCTTTAGCCTGATACTGCCCCCAAATTTAGACACTATTTGGGGGCATTTTTATGTATAAAAACATACAGCATAATTCAGGTAGATGCTCATCAAGGAGCAAGTCATCCGTATTCAATTAAAATTGTTGTAGCATAAAGCAACACATTGTCCATAAATTCTACAATTCAGGCAATGTCATCATATTGATACAAAAATAATTCTTATTGAAATACAATTTCTTTATGGTTAAAATCTGCGTTTTAATAGCTTTAAATCAATTTTAAGCTAATTGCATTAGCGCTTACTGGTTAAAAATGAGTGATATATGAAATAATTGGCTTAATTTTTGGTCTAATGCGGTTGTAGCGGAGGCTACAATAAACCTATTATTTAACCTTTAAATTTAAAACTTATGGCTTTCAAAGCTAGATTGAATTTTTCGGGCAAGGAGTACGATGTGCTTCATTGCGCCTATGCGTTAAACCGCGATGTAGATGCTAAAGGAAGACCTTCTTCCGGAGTTTACGGCGGCACCATCGACATTGAGATCGAGTCAACCGAAGACACCTCAATTATCGAAGCGATGGTTAATAACCAGTACAAACCCATTACCGGAACCCTTCTGATTAAGAAATCTGAAGAAGATGCCAAAATGAAAGAAGTTGATTTTGAAGATGGCTACATTGTAAAGTATTCCGAAGGAATCAACATTGTAGGTGATCACCCGATGACACTGAAATTCCAGATCTCAGCAAGGAAGCTGAAACTCGGAAATGCAGAGCATTTAAACGATTGGCCTAAAGCGTAGACGGGGGTGATTGTTTAGGGTTTAGTGCTTTTAATTGGTTTAGTATTGTTTAAGGTTTAGTATAGTTTAGCGTTTTGTGGTTAGTTATAATATTTAATATATAGTCTAACCTCTTAACCTTATAACTATCTAAACAGATTTTAGACTTTGTGTTGTTTTAATATTAGTCTAAACTATCTAACCTCATAACCCATCTAAACAATTTCCAGTTTCTGACTAACTAATCGCCTAAACACCTAACCCATCTAACCACAATTCATTCATTTCAAAAAATTAAAACTTACAACAATGGCATTTAAAACCAGATTAACATTAGGTTCAAAAGAATTTGATGTTTTACAGTGCAGCTTTTCATTAAACAGAGATGTAGACGCTAAGGGTCGTCCATCATCAGGGGTATACGGTGGAACCATCAACATTGAAATCGAATCTACTGAAGATACTTCAGTAATCGAATCAATGGTAAACAACCAGTACAAACCTCAATCAGGAACCATCATCTTCAAAAAAGGCGAAGAAGATGCAAAAATGAAGGAATTAACTTTCGAGGATGGCTACATTATCCAATACAGCGAAGGCATCGCCGTAAATGATAATACGCCAATGACGCTTACGTTCGTCGTATCAGCCAGAAAACTCAAATTGGGTAACGCTGAACACGAAAACGATTGGCCAAAGGCATAGTTCTCCAATTGATATCACCAAAAGTGACGGGTTTACCTGTTGCTTTTGGTGTATCAAACATTCCACAAAACGTGCAAATCTAAATTAGTACGCTGCTAATGCTCCATGATCCAAATCGCTTAAGTGTTTATTTTTTCAACTTATAAATGGAGTTAGCATATATAAATTAACACCTGCCACTGAAATAAATCTTCACATTTCACCTGGGTAGAAGTTGCAACAACACCTAGATCTTAGGTTCCTCCCGGTTGTTGCCACTAAGCTTGAAATTCATATGGAAAAGAAACTCATCACCGAAATCAATATAGAAGATAAAGCAATTAGCCATTTTGCCTCCTTCAGCCTTCAGCAGGAATTTAACAGTCACCATTATTTTGAACTGCGGTTTAACCATGATCAAATGGGGGCACCAGGTCTGATTAACCTAAATGATAGTCGGGATTTTGTAGGTAAAACCTTAACCGCATCTTTCGGATATTCGCAAGAACAGCTTCAACATTTTTCTGGTTTGGTTACCCGGGTAGAGCTGGCGCAAAGCCATGGTTATCATGGTGTATTAATTGTAAGTGGTTACAGCCCAACTATATTGATTGATCGTGGCCAGGATCTGGGTTCTTATCTGGATAAAGATTTAAATGATATTGTAAAATTGGCTACAAGTGATACACCGGCCAATGACCTCAAAATAGTAGCGAATGCCAGCAGGCAATCCACTATAGATTACCTCATTCAGTATAAAGAGAGCGACTGGGAGTTTTTAAACCGCCTATCGGGAGAGTATTATGAATGGCTGTACTATGATGGTCTGCAACTGAATTTTGGTAAACCCAATGTGCAAAAAGACGTTGCCTTATTTTATGGTCGCGATGTTCATAACCTGCAATATGCCATGGAAGTTGCGCCGATTAAAAATAAACGTTTTGCTTATAACCCCAAACAGGATGAAATGCTACAAAGCGAAAGCAGTGGCCAGGCCGATGGAAATCCCGATCTGGCGCATGCCATCAAGGCTTCCAACCTGATGTACAGCAAAACCTTTAATCAGCCTTCGCTCATTAGGGTAGATAACAGTAGTGACATTAAAAGTCATGTTGATAATGAAGAAAAGGCACATAT
>Ga0116227_10011787_pt1 | contig 14551 bp, 14 predicted proteins | sample S1TSphgellanicum_FD_89693 | JGI IMG/M metagenome (GOLD analysis project Ga0116227, IMG submission 89693) | Host-associated microbial communities from peat moss isolated from Minnesota, USA - S1T2_Fb - Sphagnum magellanicum MG | ecosystem: Host-associated > Plants > Peat moss > Unclassified... | reverse complement strand
AATAATTATAGTGTATATATATATATATATATATATATATATATATATATATATATATATATATATTTGTAAATTGACATCCACGACAATTATTTCAATTTGTACAATTTTCAATCATTAAAAGTTTTTAAACTATTCATTACAATCTATCACAAATGTGTGAACAAGTTTACACTCACAAGCTTGATTGAATATAGATCTTTGACAATATTAGCAAGGTTTCGAGAAAGTTTGATGATTTCGCATTCTTCTACTGGCTGTGGACAAAGATGGCTTCTCTTATTCACCTCATTCAAACAGGTAGCTAAGGCCCTGTTGCTAGCAAGATGTGTGGTAATGCTAGAGATGGGTTCTAGACTAGCGTATATCCACAAACAAAAGCTTAGCTGATTGCCTGCCTTGTCTAAACATAAAACAACAAAAAGATGCGAAAGCCAAAACACAAGCACAACCAGTAAGTACCTTGGACCACTTTCTGATTGATGTAGTTGCTGGATCACAGGACAACTTTGCCTCGGTCAAAAGATGGCAAAGAATCACACCACCCGTGCAGTACTCCCAATCATCATAGCTATCCTGTATTGAGACAAACAATAAAGAGCAATTCTGTTCCCACTGTGAACAACAGAATTGGTCTATAGTTCAGATCCACTGGCAAAACTGGCTGTATAAAATCAACCAAGAGAATTACATCCAATTGCAATCATCGTGCAGACAACAATAATGAGTAAATGAATAGATTCTTTAAGCTTTTACTTTCCACCATCCCCTATTATACAAGCTGCGCCATTTGTTGATGATGGTAAAAATCTTGTGCATCTTTCTTTGTCAAGACTCCAAATAGACACATAAGAATGTCTAATCAAACAGAGGATGACACTACAATAATACCCAATACAACATCCGTTCTCCTCTTTTAGTAAGTCAAGATGATTCCCCCCACCACAAAGAGAAAACTATAGAGACCCAGAACAGGAACCCATCTCTGTGCCGAGTTGTTTTTTAATCTACTGGCAAAATTCTGTCTTTGATTGCCCTTCTCTTTTTACTCCTCAGAAGAGAGAAGAGCAACACTGTAACTTTTGCTTGAATTTCTTTTTGGGGTCCACACATGCTCACTGGATCAATATCGTCTTTGTTCGGAGCGTGCTTTTCCTTCAAAAAGTTCACCAATCATTCGCTCCAAATCTTCTGCAGTGTACTTCACATACTTGTTTGGAATCTTCCCATTCTCAATTGCAGAGCTGCAAAAGAAAGTAAACAACAAAAGAATGAATGACATGTTGCAGAACACTGCAGCAAAATGCGTCAGATGCTTGTACCCTTTCAGATTTGAGAAGCATTCATTCTTTCAATGTTTCCAAACCACTTTAAGTTAGAGAAACTCTCAATGTTTAAAACTGAAGCTTTTGGGTTGCATTGTCCTCCTTCCACACCTGTAGCGCTTAAGGAAAGATCGGTATGCAGGCAACAAGACTTCCTCAATTTGTAGCCTCACTGCTTCCCGAAGCTCATTGTCAGGAATTGTCCATTGGCTTTGCCGTTGACATAGATCCTCAAACGTCAGGGTGAAGTTTTTGAACCTACAAAAGAAACCCAAATAAAAAGTGTGAAAACAAATGGGGGTCAAAGTTTACCAAGCTCTGTAAAATCAACATGTGAGATGTGTGGATTGCATAGCACACTCAGAAGAAATAGATGGATTGATTGATTTAGCAGCAGTCATTCCAGAAACATTAAGATTTTAAACCCTAATCTGATTCACTGAAAGAAAGCTCTTGCAATTTTCTATATATCAGAAAAAAATCAGCATGATTCTTCTCCCAACTGCCCACAATACAAAGACAGAGCACCTTTCTTTGATCTGGGTCTTTGAGATGCCTCCACTATCTCCACTCCCCACTGCACTTGATGATGACATTGAGCCCGACGATGTTATATATGACAAAACCTGCCAAATAGATTTCAGAGACACAAGTTTAGGGTTTAGGGGTTTAGACTAGACCCTAGACCAGAAATTGTGATGATGTTACTGTTGGGTTCACGAGAAGAAACGTCCTGCTTCTCTTACAGTGCTCTCCATTTAGTTCTTGATCAGACAAGCATGAAGGGTTTCATGGTGACTGTTCCAAGTACTGACCTTGGTCCAAGCAGCACGTCGATACCAAGTTGCATGCTGTTGAACTATCCGTCGTTGTCGTTGCACCCAATCATCCCCCAGCATATCCTTTGCTTCGGACCTGCAAGGAGATAGCATCAAGAAACCAGCAGAGATCATTAGTTAGCATGCCACCCAAAAACATGTCTCAAGGATTCATGAACAACACTCAAATCTCATTTTAACAAAAATGACACTAAAATGCATGATGTAGAAAACAGTATGTGTGTCTTTTTTTTCAAATCTGTGATGTAGGTTGGTTGGTGACCATCCAAAAGAGGGCTTTAGCCAAATCTGGCTACAGGGTAGAAGGAAAATAGAAAAGTTTAGGAAACCTGCAACATGCTGGTGACATGCTAGAAACTATTGTCTAAATGTGGTTGACATGGGACCGCTGTTTTTTTAAAAATCCCTTTATACCATTCACACCCCCCTTTTCTTTGTCACCAGGATGCGAAATTTCAACCAAAAAAAATCATTAGTAGAAAAGGCTTATGATGATACACACAGCAAGGAGAGGCTTACCGTCGGACAGACTTGACCATGTAATGGATGTTGTTCATGAGGAAGAGTTGTGTAAGTGCAGGGTCTTTATATAGCTTTGATTTTCCATCCAGATTGGTTTGTAGCACTGACATTATGCGCATAGTTGCAGCTGCCAAGTGTGACTTCTCTGCCAGTTCTCCATCGCCAAATAACTGGCTCAATGTGGACTGATAGCTATAAATCCACACCATCCAAATCTCCTATTTCAGTATGGGAATTGGACTGATATCTATAATGGTGCAATGATGACGAAAGGGTGGTGTTGAAGCAACAGACAGACAGTTGTCATGCATAGGAAAAATAGAGGCAGTGAAGAACACATACTCAAACAAAAATTTGACGTAGTTGATGACATAGCTGGTGAGTGGGTGAACTGTGCCATCCAACACAGGTGTCTTGGTTGCATCTTTCTCAACCGCATCTTCAAAATCCCCAAAGGTGTCTTTTGCTGTTTGTGCTAACCGCTTGATGAGGCCAGCTGCTGCCTCCCGCATGCCTGTTGCAGGCTCCCCAGAGAACACATTCTCTATCTGCACACCATGTCAAATCCCATTCCCTCTTTCAGTGCATTTTGCAGCAGCATTATTATAGCTCACATTGACTCACTTGATATTAAGACCAAACAGGTTAAGCTAAACCCAAGAGAAAAGAAAGACAAGTATGTAACAACAACAGGAAGAAGAAGAGGAGCAATAGGTACCTCAGGTTGGAGGTCATGCAGAGTCTCATACATATCAAGCAGCACAAACAGTTTCTCTGGGGACTTTTTGCTCTTTGCAATGGCTTCCCCAAAGCTAAGAAGCATGTGGACACTTGTGTCAGTTACATCGGCAAAGCACTTCTCCCGGTGTGGGTCAAGTTGGGACCATATCTCATCACACAACTTTTGCTCTCCAGCAAACAACAGCTTCACCTGTTGGAAGACCCCCAAGCACAATTATGACTAAAAGCTTGTTTCCTTGCAGACCTCTGGTTTCTCTGTCTAACAAGTGCATTTCTGCATTCTTGGCATTCCATCAAATCACCAATGACAATGATGACAACAAAAATCTCATCTCATTTTCTTTTTTAAGGTCACATGTTTCTTCATTTCACTATGCCAAAATCCAACATCCATTACTTGAGCATTTCGCAACTATGTCTCAACTGTAACAGACTACCAATGTTACCAATTCATCTTTTAAAAATGTGTTGGCCAGCCAGCAGTGTCCTCTCCACCAGAGAAAAACAATAAATGGAGTTTTTCTCTACAAAAAACTGTGACTTTTATATCCTCCAGCAGTTCTACCTCAAAAAATGTGCATACTACTACTACTACTTTCCTGAAGAAGTTCTTCTGGATGCACAAGGAACAAAAGTGCTTACTGCAATGCGCATGTACTGGATCCAGTTTGTAATCTTGCCCTCCAGATCCTCCCACTGCATTTTTTGCAAATCCTCTTTGCTAAGTTTCTCTACTCCTAGCTTCCGCAAACTCTGCTCCAATGCTGGGGCCCGCACATCCCTGCAACAACCAACCCATAATAAGACAATTTTAGGTTAAGACAAACAACAACAACCCATTGGAGGACATGAACACGTACATGCATATTTACATAGATGCTGCCATCTAGACTGCAACTTGGCTGGCTGCTCCACAAAACTATTACCCATTTTCTTCACATGCCCCTGATGATGTTTACCTGTAAATCTTGAGGCACTGTTGATGATGGCCAGCAGCTACCAAACGCTGTGCCATCTCTTTCAACTGTGGAAGAATTCGTGGTGGGATCAAAATTGGAATCACTGGCGGATTGCTGTCCTTGTCATTGTGAGGTGCATTGGTGAGCAGCTTCACTTCTTCAGAGCCAGCAGCAACGGTGAGAGGAGTGTCTGGATTTTTTCCTGGAGTTGGCAATGCTTCAATAAGTCGTGCAGGATCCACTGGCTTGCTGCAAGAGAGAGTGAGAGAGAAACCAATCATAATCTTGAGCATCATCAAGACAACAGCAGAGTCCCAATCTTGAGTCCCACAAAGCTACAACAAAAGTAGCCTCAGCAGCAGCCACTTTTTCCATACAAAGTGTAGTAGTTTCAGCAAAATGAGAGAGAGAGGGAGATGGTAACAAGCTAAGGGGAGAGAATCAACCTGTGTTGGGTGAGGAGAACTCTGAACTCTTCCTCAAGTCGAGTCATGCCCGTGGCAAGTAGTCCGCGTGCATGATTGAGAGCAGCATCACTGGCTTTGAAGCTACGGTTCATCGTCAGGTACTCCACATTTGTGTGCAGTTGATCCACAGCTGTCAAGAAACCGCCAAAGTCATTCTTGGGACCTTCCAGAACCTTGTTCTCCACCTTCAGACACCCACCCACCCATCCACCACCACACAAGAACAAAAAATTTCACACTCTATGAGATCAATGGATTGATCAGTTGCACAACTACATCAAGTTATCTCAAAGAAAGAAATTTCACACTTAATGAGATTGATTGATCGATCGTGCAACCACATCAATCACAGTATGATTCAAACAGAGAGGAGGGCAGAGGGATTCAGAAGGGCACCATCCATCCATCCATCCATCCATACAAACATACATACCTGGCGAGAAACTTCAAACTGCGTCAACACAGACTCTGCAGCTTTCAAGATGCTGTCAATGTTTTCATGCGCTTTCCTGAACGCATGTGTGCGCACCTGAAGAAGATCAACCAAAAGGAAAAAACAAAAAGTTCTTCTTATTGTCCATCTGTCCATCCAGTGAAGGAAGCAGCAAGAAGGAGAAGAAGAAGAAGAAAAATCATTCTTGGCAGGCATTCCATCCTACAGAAGATCATCTCCTTACACAAGAAGATAACCGGAAGTCGAGGAAGAAGAAGAAGATTGATAAATCAACAAGAAGACTCAGATTCTGAAATCTGCAGAAGAAGAGAATCTGTCTCTCACACACACACAAATTATTTTCTGAATCTTATTTGCCTGCCAGATGGGCGCTGTCAAAATCCGGAAGCAAACCCTAAAAACCCAGTCTAGGAAAGAAATCTCAACATCTAGGGCGGAAGAAGAGTTGTGATCTTGGCACAAATCCCTTGATTCCTGCCTGGTGCAGAACCTGATGCTTCCCCCCTGCATCTAGAGTCATGCACCGCCTTGGGTACCAGCAGGAAGCTGTTGTTGAGTGGCGACAGAATTTGGAGTAGGAGAACTAGGGTAACTGCTACTAGTACTGGTTTCTTGCGATCATGCTGCGGAGGAGGAGGAGGAAGGAGGAAGGTGCAAACAACGTACCTGGGTAGGACGGATGGCGGTCTCGAGGGTGGACAAGCGGTTGTCGAAGGAACCCAGAATGGCGATCATGGAGTCTGTGATGGCTTGGCTCTTCCCCAAACTCTCCCGCATGAATTGCGCCCGTGCCACCACCGAATCGATTTCTCCCGTGGTTGCCCTCATCCTCGCTGCTGCTCCTTCTGCTTCTCTTCTGCTTGTGAAACTCCCTTCCTTTTGGGTTTGTGTTGCTTTTTTTTCCCCGTCAGCTGCGGTTCTTCTCCTCTCAGTTTCTCTGTCTGCCTCTCCCTCGAAATAATCACATCCACTCCAAATCGATTTCAACGCCCGGAAACAAACAAGTCCTCCTTACAAAATCTTTAACAACTTCTCAAACACGCAAACAACAACATTTCTCAACTGCCTCCTTCTGTCTTGTTCAGCACTCTTCCTTCATCTACTTCTACACCATTCCTGGGTTTCTTCCTTCTTTCTCTTCTACACCATTTCTCCTCCTACTTCTTCTTGTTCTTCCAGAAAATCAAAACCTGGACAACTATCTACCATACTTACCGAAAGCTCTGCAGTTCAAAACTCCCCATCTACAAAACAACCATCAGATGAGCAAACCACTTTCTTCCCACCCACCACCCAATTCTTCCACAACCACCCAAAAAACGGAAAAAAAAAACAAAGAAAATGACCAGTTACCTCAAAACTCCCAGAAAATGTATGAATCTACTACTACAACAACAGCTACAGCTGCTGCTCAGCTACTACTCCTACTCCTTTTCTCTCCCAAATCCACTAAGTTGCTTTTCTCCCTCTCTTCCTTCTCCACCACCACCTCCACTTCCTGCTGCTGCTGCTGCTACTGCTGCTACTGCTACTCCTCCTCCTCCTGCTCCTGCTGTGGTTGTTACTCCTGATGAGAATGACAAACCAAGACACCAACCCATTCCCCAAAATGCTCTCTACATTTCACTACAACAAGAAGTAGTAGTAGTAGTAGTAGTTGTTGGTGATGTTCTTGTTCTCCTGATGAGTCCTTCTTCTCATTTCTTGTTTGAGCATGATGATCATGATCACTACTCTACTCTTATTCCCTCACTCCCTCACTCCCTAATCATCATCATCATCATCATCATCATCATGGTTGTTTCATGATCATGATGCATGTGTGCAGTGCATGAGAGGCAAGAGTGGGAGTGAAGGAAAAAGAAGAAGCATATGAGGAGTGAAGATGAGGAGCTGCTGCTGCCACTGGCGGTGCTAATTGTTGTGCTGCAACAAACAAAAACTCTGTTGTGTGTGCTGGTGAACACAAATCAAAGCAAAGCAAAGCAAAGCAAAGCCAGGAGCAGCAGCTGCAACAGCAACAGCACAGCAAAGGAAAAGGAACTGGAAAGAAACCGGAAAGGAAAGGGAAATGCAAAACAGGCACAGCAGTAGTGCAGAAGAGAAAAAGAAATGCCAAGTTAAGGAAAAGGAAGTGTGGGGGAAGGGGGTTGCTGTGAGCAGTCAGCAATAATTACCTACCTAATTTTCATCTTCATTTTTCATTTATTTATTTATTTATTTATTTATTTATTATTGGGTTGCAAGCAGGGTTTTTTTCATTTTAAAAAATTTATGAAAATAAATAATTTTTAAAAATTATTTTTTAAAAAAAAAACTGGTGTGTTCCAAAGTTTGGAGATTTTTTCCCAAATTTTTAGCAATTTTTTTTTTATTTTTCAATTTTTTTGATTCACCACAGTGTGAAATTTTGGCCCCCACCCCCCACTTCCCCCAGGTGTGAAATTTATATTTTATTTATTTATTTATTTATTTTTGGCTGTAGCATTCATAGCGTTACGACAATTGGAAGAAGATTTAGCCAAATTTGGCTTATTCAAAAGTATGAAAGTTGAAAAATTTGAAGCATCCTGTTTTTTTTCTTCCTACGTGTTTCAGTGTCAAAAGTTTGAATATATTGCCACAATGATAGATAAGTTAGACAATGAAAAGTTTTATAGCCAATAATAGCATGAGATTTTGAATTTTTTTAAATTTCGTCAATCATGCAAATATGGACCAATTTTTTAATTAATTAATTAAGTCCATTTTTTGGTCACCATTATTTGCCCAAGGTTGATGGCTTCGTGTTTCATTCCGGAGCTTCGGTATTTTCTTGTGTTGGGGGCGATTCTTTACTTTTATGAAGAAGAACCCCCGGATTCGGTTCTAAAATTTGGACCTGGTTTCACTTTGGCTCTTACTAACCCGGATTTTAATCGTAATCAAGGGTTAATTTGAAATTCCTTTGTTGCAAGTGAGAAATTCTTATGCTTTTCTCGAAGTTTATGATTACATTTTTTTTCCTTCCATTTTGGTGATTTTATATAGATAAATTAAAAAAACCTCACAAACATTGTAAACACCTCATTAATATAATTTTGTAAAAATATATTCACCAATTCTCATGGTGCCTATTCCCCAAAAACTAAAAAAAATTATATATAAAAAATAAAAATAAAATAAACCCCCATCAAGGATGGATGGGTTAGTTCTAAAGAAAGAAAAAAAAAAAAAAAAAGGTTCATAATCCACAACCTTTCAAACATTATTACAATGACAAAACAACTATTAACAACAAACCAAATGTGACAAATATAGCTTTAGAACAGGATGATATTGGATGTCAGATTTTGTATACCTACCGTGACTTTTAGGTTTGAAATAATGAGCAATCCAATTAGGTGCGGGAGGTTGGGGAGTTGGAATGAGTCTTGGGCCTTCTTATATGCTCAAAGAACACAAAACAAAGGAAGGCACAAAGGAAGGAAGGAAGGAAGGGTATTTCAAAATTGGTGAAAATTAGGTTACAACTTCCTTTTTTTTTGTATTAAAAAAATGTGGGTTGTTGATCAACCAATAACATTAATTATGAGAATCACATTTAGGGTTACATATGTGTAACCCTAAAAAATTTCCCATCGGTTTTGAATTTCTCCAAATTTTATAAATCATTTGAATCATAGGGTTTTTGGGACATAATTTTTTTGGCATAATTTTTTTTATTTTTTAAATTTTTTTTGGGGGGAAGGGGTTTGTAATTTTTTGTAAGGCAAAATGTTTATGACTTATAATATCAATGGAGAGTTAGTTAGAGTATATTTATTATCACCGGCTTTTAAACAAAGAAAAAGGACGGTAAATCATACTACTCTTTTGGACACTTTGGGGACACTCCATGCATCCATGATTGCATAATAATAAAGCTCTTTGGTAGCCATGTGGTGAGGTGCGGCAACTTGTTATTGGTGCACACACACACACTTTCTTTCTTTCTTTGGTGCTCATCTACTACTAAGTACTACACCGACCTTGTGGTGGTGGTTCGGGAAGCTCATATTTGGCCAAAATCCAGTTGGGTATTCTCCGCTTCCCCCGCCCCCCCATGTTCCACGGACTTTGTATAATAGGGTAGTAGAAGCTTTTTTTTTCTTTTGGGTGTGGGAATCATGTTTGAAATTAGGTCAACTTTCTTTGTTTGTTTCTTTTGTGGATATGCCCCCCCCCCATATTTGCACTTTCCCTAATAGGTGTTGTTGGTCGGTGTGTATATATATTACATATAGGAAAGGACATCGTGAAGATCATTTCATCCATCTGTCTCGTCATCCATTTTTCTATCTGTCCGGTCATCCATCTGTCCTGTCATGGTCTGTTTACTCTGATGGGGCGGAAAAAGAGTGGGGAAGGGGTGCGTGTTTGTTTGTGTGTGTGTGTGTGTATATATATATATATGTGAGGGGAAAAGGGTTGTGGCCATGACTTCGATCCCATTAACCTATCTAGGGGAAAAAAAAACCTGGACCATTTAAGTATTGAGTGCTTCACACTTAAGGCTCTTCATCTTCTTGTGTAGATTTCTCTAAAAAAATCTTGGGGAAAAAGTTTGAATTTTCTTGTCACTTTGTTCAATGCGTGGGTCCATGGACAAAGAGATCTTAAAATCACTTGATTTACCTCCTTACAACTTTGATTTGCCTTTCATTCATTCATGTTGGTTTCTAAAACTTGGGAGTTGGGGGGGGGGGATGGGTAAGTTCATGCTTCTTCTTCTTCTTCTTCTTTTGTTTCATAGTTGGTGAACTTTTGTCATGTTTTCTATGAATGGTGAAAGTGTGGTCATGAATCATTCAATGTCCTTAGATGATGAACATGAGCCTTTTGAAGAGGTCAATTTGGGGGCGGGGGTCGGGGGCGGTGAGTTCTCAAGTGGGGGCTATGATAATTCTTGCAAACTTTCAGGTAGCTGATTAAAGTGCATAATTGATACCTAGAATCTAAAGACCTGCTGATGAAAATTTACTAAGTGTATTTGGAATCTAATCTACTCTACTCTACTCTACTCTACTCTACTCTACTCTACTCTAGCTTTTGGATGGCACATTCTACCATGGAATTTAACCTACTCAAAATTCCAGGGCCTTTTCTTTTCAAGAAGAGCTCCCATTTTTATTTTTTTCTGCCAGGATCTTCATTCATTTATAGCCTTCTAGATTTTCAACCTTTGTGATTTCTTGGATAATCTCGTCCATCAAAAAATTTCACCCGGTCCTTTACCTTCGGTAATGCCCTTAACCTCAGGCCTAACTTAACCATATACAAATGGTAGGGAAAGAAAGGTCTGTAGTACGAACCGCGCCCTGCTTATTCCACAAGTTGTCGAGTGTTTGGAATGGGCTTATTCCGTCATTTCCTATCAAATTATCCGTTTTCATTACCATAATTTATGACCTACCTAAAGACTTTTAGGTCGGGGAACACTCCCATAGGCCACATTATGCCACTGATTTCATCCCCTAGAGGTAAGCCTATATCGGCTTACTTTAGTGATTCACTAGGAGGGTAGAATGAACGGTATGGACGTGCTCTCTAGTACATTAAAAACATTGAGGGGGGTGATGGGTCATTGTTGGTATAGCCCATTTTGGGACCTCCAAAAAAAAAAGGTCTAAGGTTCAAACCTTGTGGTGTGCAGGTGTGAAACTTGTGCCCGGCCTTCTGAAAATGAGCTTGACTTGGGGAGAGTTGCCAACGGCTTGTCAGGTCAGGTCCTGCTGGTTTGTGCTTCCGACTGCGACCGAATTAGGGGCGACAAAAAAGTCTTAACTGACGGAATCCATCATTTACGGACGGCCCCTTCTTCTCTAGTACATAAGCGAAGTACAAGAACACCCGAATTTTATTTTATTTTGGCGAAATTCTTCGATGATTTGCCGAGTGATTTTAGATTACACAAAATAATTACCACAAAACACTTAAAAAATTCGTTTTGTCGGGAATTTCATAGTGTATTTGGATGACATGTAAATTTTCGGCCGACAACCGGAGCAGACTTGGAGTGGGGCTTTACAATTTTTTTTATTGTGCCGTGTCAAATCTGCCCGGACAGATTTCGACATAATAATAAGTTACGCCAGTTTATAATAATTGATAACACTTTTGTGCAGGACCGTTACAAGAGTAGCCATTAGAATAGTCACACGCTCCATAGCAAGCAAAAGGGCGAATTTGGCGACTTTTTTTCTAAAATTTTAAATTTTAAATTTAAATCTTGCCCAAAAAAATGTGACCAAGTATCACATGCTCCCCCCAAAAAAGGGCAAAATTTGGTAAGTTGTTTTTTGGAAAAAAAAAAAAAAAGAGAATATTTGCCCAAGAAAAAAAGTGACTAAATGTCATGCTCCTCCCAAAAAAGGCAAAACTTGGCAACTTGTTTTCGACAAAAAATTTAAAAAATTCTTGCCTGACAAATTGTGACTACTGAGTGTCGCCTGCTCCCTGAAAAAAGGGCGAGATTCGGCAACTTTTTTTTGGGAAAAAAAAAAAGAAAATGGAATCCTTGCCCAAAAAAAATGTGACTAAATGTGGTCTTTGGAAAAAATTTCACCCCAAAATTTTTTTTTAATTAAAAAATTATATTTATAAAAATAAATTTTAAAAATTAAAATTAAATAATTTTTTTTAAAAAAAACAACAAGAAGAAAAGATTGGGGGCCCCTCATCCTTAGGCTTTAACTGGAGCTTTAACTAGAGTACAAACATGCGGTGTTGGGGGTGACTGACAAGTTATGACTTCCTCTGGTGTGGACAACTAAGAAAGCTCAAGAACCCAATTAAATTTCTCTTTCTATTTCCCAATCAAAATTTGTTGCTTCCATTTAAATACTACTACCACTGCCATGCCATGCCAATGAAGCAACAAATTGTGATTGGAATATACAAAATTGATTGTTCCACTCACGCATCATCACTTCACTAGCTACCCACCCTCCCTAGTCAAGGAAAGAAAGAAAGAAACACCAAAGAGAACTAACTCTCTACCTATCTATCTACCTACGCTATCTATCAATAAATGAAGCCGCAGGGCTTCTCAAACTCTCACAATTCCAACCAAAAAAAAACACTAGTGTAGAGAGGCCAGTCATAGTACACTTAAGAAAGAACACAGAGGCTCTTGGTGATCTTATGAGATTCTGGTTGGATCTGAGGTCCCAAGATGGATTGTAGAGGAGGGCTGGTCGCACCTATAGTGTGCTTTAGATCACCCAATTTGGACTTATAATGCAAAAGTTATGGGCTCTGGAAGGTCTCGGGCCTCGTTGAAAACAAAATCAAGAGTTATCAAACAACAAGACTCCCTACCTTCAATCAATGCACATCTTATAAACAAACATTCTAGCATTGACACTTGACAAAAAATCTACCTTATCACCACCGAACATGCACATTCTCAAACTGATCACAAACATTGAAAAAACCAATCCTTTTTAATCAATGGTTCAAATTGAAACCTCAAAAAGGACCCAAAAATGTTTGGTTATTAAACCCTAAAGGTTTAGGAAACCCTAACTAAGTAGTCATTCTCCTATGTGGCACCACTCCAAAACCCTGAAACCAATCCCCCCTAACCTCTCCTCTCTCCACACTCAAAAGCCCCCGACTTTCGTTCTCTCGTTTCTCATTCAGATGCTTAGAAGCACTCTTTCGCAAAGCTCCTCCAATGATGGTGGCTAACTCCTCTCTTTCCTTCAATGCTCATGTTTCTTTGTGTTTCGACTCTATACATCACCTTTGACCATCTCTAATGCCAAATGTTTCGTGCGTGTGTAGGTGGTGGCGTAGCTCGATCACCTCTTGAGTTTGTGAGCTTGTGTGAACACCCGCACATGAGTAGCTTGGGTATTGTATCAGGTCCACCCCATGTTTCTACATCACAATAGATTCTAACTCTTCAATGCCACAGACACTAACTCTAGAACTTTTTATACCAAAAATGTTCTTGACAACGACTAAATTTTCTTACAATGCTATAAGTGTTGTTGGAAAATTCAATCTAGATTCCCCTATTCCATTTTCCTGGATTAATGATTCAATCATCAATTTCTACAAGTCGTTATTCTTTTCTTCCTCGTGATTTGTATGTTTTTTGTCTACAAATGTTGATGTCATAGATCTCAATAATGTGGCATTCTAAAACTTGATTTCCTTCTTTGTTGAAGTAGTTGCACATGTTCTATTTCATTATCCACATGAACATGCAATCTCCTAGGCTTTGTAGTTGGATTATTGTTGCCAAGTTTACTTGTTGGCTATTTTGTTGACTTCAAAATTACACTTTTCGAAGGATTGTTTCGATGTTTAGCCTTGTTGTTCATAACAACAACAGATTTTGTTGTGGTCAGTTTCTTGGCAATTTGAAAAGTGAGCTTGTTGTTCGAATTGTTTTGATGTAGTAGTTGGGGTTTGTATCAAGTCCACCACCACCACCAATCCTCTTGATCCCCTTCAATAAGTCTTGTTTTGTTGAACCTTGTGTCCTAAACTTCAAATGTGTTCTTGTTTGATTGGTTTCTTTTTAAATCATGTCTTTAATCATCAACCTAGGCAACTAATCCACTTGATTTGGGTGCAACCCTACACATTAAAAGTTCACTACCATTATGTTTAAGGAGATTGAATTGCATTATCTTTAAATACAAAGATTTACTATGCAGGTCTTCATAATTTCCGAATGGTGAATATGGATTTGTATGTTAAAAGGAGATACAAATGAGATCATTGGACAATGGGAACTGAAACACATGTGGTAGATAAAGAGAGTGGTTACTTATTCATGTTTTTGTTAGTATGCTAATATTTTTTTCCCACACTAGTTTGCACAGAGCTTGTGGTTGCAAACCTTCTTGAGATGTCGGATGTGCTGGAGACACTACTTAAATATTATTTAGGTTGTGTTGGAAGTGAGCTCGAAAACATCATCATCATGTCAATATTGGGATCTGCATCATCCAAAAATTGGCTTTGGAGCTTAAAGTCGGGCAATCTTTGTGTCTTGTGACTTCTTGCAACTAATAGGTCATAGTAGGAACCCTTGAGTTACACTGCATGAAGAATATGTCTTAGCAATCTTATTGATCCCCGGCAACAACTAATCCTCCCCTTGTTCATCCCAAATAGCTGCTACTCTTTTTTTGTTGATCCCATCAACAACTACTCATCCCTTTTTCATCCCCAACAGTTGTAGGAACTACTAATCTTTTTTTTT
>Ga0116227_10011786_pt1 | contig 14551 bp, 15 predicted proteins | sample S1TSphgellanicum_FD_89693 | JGI IMG/M metagenome (GOLD analysis project Ga0116227, IMG submission 89693) | Host-associated microbial communities from peat moss isolated from Minnesota, USA - S1T2_Fb - Sphagnum magellanicum MG | ecosystem: Host-associated > Plants > Peat moss > Unclassified... | reverse complement strand
GCACACAACCCACACAAAGTGGTTAGTGCAAAGTTGGAGCACCCTTGGTGCTAGGACGAGCCACGGGCAACACGGACACACAAGACTCACCACGGCCCGGACTTGGGGGAAGCCACCACCTTCTCCCTTATAGTATACTCTACAGCTTTCCATGGGGGCTACATCCAAATGGCTATTTTTCCTGGGACTCCCGAGTGGGAGTCCCGAAATCGCGCCAATTGGGACTCTCGCAACTTTGGAGCCCCATAACTTTGCGAGCAGACCTTGAATCGCAATGCAGTCTTAAGCAAAGTTGTAGCTCTCGTCAAGAGCTTTTCAAATATGTGGCACACCCCCTATAGCTAAGTAAATCGGGTCGATTCCCGACTTTTTGTGGTCGGGAGTCAAACTGGCAGTTTGACTCTCGGCCTTTCTTTTGGCCATAACTTGTGTTTTAGATGTCCAAATGAGCAATGCAAGCCCATTTCAGACATTTACGCTCTAAGAGCTTTCCAATGATATAAAGAACGCCACGAGCCATTGAGTTTTGACCCCTGCAATTGCTCTCTGAAGTTTTGGGAGTCCACCGGGACTCCATCTCCCAAAATGGGAGTTGCCTTGGGAGTGTGAGTGTTCACTCCCTCACACTCCCTCACACTTTCTAACACTCCCAAGAGTATGTGATGTGACTCCCGGGCTTCTTCTTGCCTTAACTCCCGGACTTCCTCTTGGCTCGTAACCTTGCAACCCCCTTTGCCTTGGTCGCGAGCCCAAAGCTAGGGTTGCGAAACAAGATTTCCTCTTCTCAAATTTCTGGTGAGTTCAACCTATGATTTTTTTCAATTTCCATTCCAAAAAGACAGTTACCTTCTATTTTACTATTAAAATGTATTTCATCAACACCTATATAAACCCAATTTGATCTCCCTTTTGAACTATTGCAAACTTCCAACTTAACACACGTGCAATAGCTCCCAACAACTCTACTCTAATGATTTTATCCCCTTTTCTAAATTCACTGCTGTGTTTAGGTTTGAAGAATCTTGCACCTCCTTGTAAGAATGGTGAGTTTACACACAACCAAATATCCCCTAGTCTAGGAATATTGTTGGTTTCTTCATGAAGTCTACAAGATCTCTCACTTCTAACAATATGGCCATTTAAATTGGTAGAAGAACCTAGAGTTGCTTGTGTTGAAGAAGAGCCAGTTTCAGTCATCATGTGAAACCTTTAACCATATTGCTACTCTGATGAAGAATCCTGACAAAGTTACACCAATTGCAAGGTCTCCTTGCTTCACTTCTCTAGGGTCAAATCCTATTATCTTTGCTATAGCAAAACCAAAAATGTGGATCACTAGAGTAATTGGAAGTGGATGCCCTTTCAAACTAACATTGGTTAAATTCTGCAATTATAATTTTGTTGTTCATCCTGATAGCAACAATTCCCTAATGTTTAACATGACTACAACATCACCTACTAAATTGTACTACTCTAATACCAAAAATAGGGCATAAGAAAGTTCCCTTCACATTCAAATATCCATAAGCATTGAAGATGATCCATGTAACTTGCACAATCAACAAAATCATCAAATTTGATTATTAGGACAAATTCATTACTTTAATCAAACTAGAAATTTAATTTTCAAGAGCCTATGGGGGTCAAATTGTTCCAATCTTTCTCTCATGAGCTTTCACTGATAACGTTTAGCAAAATAAAAGGACCCATCCTCGTAGACTCCTCTCACCCAACAAAATACAAAAAACCTTGAAATGCCCAACAACCAAAAAGACCTTGAAAATTGGAAAAAATGGTGGAAAAGAAGATCAAATAGTGTCTCATGTTGTAGATGAGCTTTCCCCAAATATTTGTCAAATGCAACCCATTACCCCTACTTTATTCATAGATGAAACAATACCAAGAACAGATACACAATGTGCATTCGAAGATCCTAAAATATTCAAATGTTCTTTTCCCTCATACCCACTTAATCCCACATAACTTTGTTTGTTAAATTTAGTCACTTTCAATATCTTTAATTATCATCATCATTCCCCTCATCACAAGCTCCTACTTCTATTGTGAAATCATTAGTCTCTGAAAGATGCATAACACAATAGAAGATCTATCATCCCCCAAAACTGATGCAACCCACACCATAAGGTATTTTCCTTTCAAGTGTGTTCCAGAGTTTTTCTAAAGCAAAAACCTAGAAAATAAAAAATTAACCAAAAACTCCAAGTCTTGAAAACTTAGCTTCCTTTAGTAGAAACTTTGTGGCCCTTTATAAGCTTCAACCTCCATTCGAGCTTGATTAACATCTAACAAAAAAGATCTGACTAGCCACTCCACACCACACAAAGCTCACCCATAAGGAAAGCCACACTGGATTGAACGCCGCCGCTCATAAAGATTGTGACAAGCTCATAACATGTAAAAGAACAAGACAACACAAAAACAAAAACTCACAAGACCCACCATCGGTCACCATCAATTGCTAAAATTTTGTTGCCTTCAACTTCCAACAAATGATGGTACTGTAAATATCCATTAGGGTTTCATCCCCTAATTTCTCATCACACCATCACCCTTCTTCACCACGACCATATTTGATTTTGTAATAGGGTGTATGCCAATGTTGGTGTTTTTATTTGATTTTTTAAAGAACCACAAGTTTCAACTTCTCAAAATATTTCAAAATCAAAGAACCATTGGTTTTGGTTTTTTTGAAAAAAATCAGAATCAAAGAACTTGGTTGGTTTAGGGTTTTTCAATTTTCAACTGAGAAGGTTGGTATAACTTCAATTATTTTTAAACCCAGAAACCTATGGGTATATGCAGTAGTTCTTTGGCCTAAAGAACCTTGAAATGTTACAAATTTATGATGGTTATAAACTTGTGTAACCAAAATAAATAAAATAGGGGATTTACAAATCCCATGCATGCATCCCAACTACTGACCACATTGCTTGAAGTCCTTTGATAGAGAAGCCACATCAAATCTTAAATGGTTATTTGCAAAACATCACTATGCATTTCTTCAGCATTGTGTTACATCCCAATACAAGCCCTAGCATATATAAGAATCCCATATATGGCCATTTCTCACTTGAGATTGTCACACCCACAAAATTTAATTTCATTATAACACCAATGGCAAATGTAACTATAAAATTTACCACTTGCCTTAAATTGAAATGGATGGACTAGGTAACTGATGGACTAGATTACCGCATATAATTGAGCCACATGAATGGTAAGATTGTAGAGAACTCAAATCACCTGCTCATTGAATGAGGAAAGTGACATTTCACATTATATTATTTACCTCCATTGCAATCCTTCAACACTTTTTGCATATCCTAAATCTAATTGCCTTATTTACAAATTCCCTTCCACCAGGTATGTGGGTATATTCATAAATTATTTATATTCAATAAGGGTTTGTAACATTTTTTAATAATTGCCCAAAATTGGTGTATTCATAATAAAAGGAACCAATAGTCTTGAGCCAGTACATAGATAGATTGATGCCATAGATTGGGATGGTTGCATTTGAGCATCACTTTATGAAAAATGTGTTATACAAATTTATTAAAAAATTTATTTGTTATGGCAAGAATTAAAATTCATATGTGCATAATTGTGTGGTTGTCATTGGTGAATAAACATTTATTTTCAAATTGTCCATGTTTTGTGGTACATTTGAAAAATGATCATATCATAACAAAAACACATTTACTTGTATATCATGCAATTCATTTTTTCTATTATAAACTAAAAAATTTCTTGATATATCATGTACATTACGCTACATTCATGTGACTTGAAGGATTCATGAAATTTAAACATATTAGAAAGTTCAAAGAACTTGACACATGTTTTCTCCAATAGTGACCATTTTTAATGTGGTTGGTAGATTGTTCAAAGATATTAGGTATTAGCAAGTTTATATATAGTTTGTGTTTATACAATTATTTGGAGGTCTTTTGCAAAATGGACATCATTTGATGCAACATTACATGCTCAATATCAAAAGCTCTTAACTTAAACTAAAATATAAAATTGAATGTAACATGGCTTTTCAATTTGAAAATGTCACCATTCATATAGTCATTTAGCACCATTCCATTGTTATTACAACTTTCAAATGACATCACATAGACATATTGATTTATTTTGTAGTTTCACAACTTGATTTACCTTCTTTTTCATTCTAGTTCCTTTTATTGTGAATGTACCTATTGATCATAAAACCCAAACCAGAAAATATTATTTGTCCATTGCACATCTGATAACAAAACTCAAGCTATCAATTTTGCAAAAATTAACAATATAAATTGTAGGGATTGAATTCATTAACAATGAAAAAATTCTAATAATTATAACAATCTCTCTTGTACATATGTGCCACATAACTTAGAAATTGTAGCCAAATAAGTTTCACAAATTTTATGGTTGTTTGTACAAGATTTAGACAAAATTCCACAATTGCCACCATCCATATATTAACCATTTTGAATGTACGAGGCATTCCCAAAATTAAATTAATTCACATTGTGCAAAACTAGTTCTCTATCTTGAAATACAAAGCCAACAAACTCAACTATCCACTACCACAATGACAACATAATTAACTATGTAAAAGGAGCTCAGGCTTCCTATTCAAACGGGAAATATTTCATGTAAAGTTTGTAAGAAAGCACATTTCATGTGCTTATGAAAAATTTAACCCAATACAATTCCAATGGGTGTGCACTAGTGTTGGGCAATTCTTCAATGATTTTGTTAATAACATATGGTTTTGGTATTTTCAAAAAAATCAAACAACCAATGAGTTTCCTAAAAGAACCCGCACAAAATTGGTGGTTCAGAGTAGGTTCTTTGAGAGAAAAAGAATGTAAAACTTTATTGAAAAACACATCGTAAATTAGGAAAATGTACAAAGGAGTGTAATTAAAGAAAAGGGAGAAGTGACAGGACGTCAAGTTGGCTCAACTTAAGATGGAGGACGCATGCATCCTTTGTAATGTGATCAAAAAATTTTGATGAAAAAAAATGACCAAGGTAAAAAGTTAAAGGCCCTTTGGCCCTTTCAAGCTCCAAATGGCATTGGTACAATCATGTAAAAACACATCGACACATTTTTGTAAGTACCCAAATACCTCAATTGCTAAGGGGAGGAATTGATTAGTGGGGTGTTGATTGCAATAACTCTTTTCCTTGGCTTGAACTACATCAAAGGCGACAAATACTTGAATTGTGCAAGATTAGGGAAGTAAATCTACTCACATTGGGTTGGTAATGACAACATTGGCTAGGGTGTGAATGACATCTTTGGTAAACACAATGTCAACTCGTTGATGAAAGGAGTTGAATGTGGTTGAAGGAAGCGCATGTAATTGTTGTTGTCCCATGTGGAAACCAACATCTTGCGTAATGGTGGCAAAGGTGTCATGAATTGCATCACGGATTTCAATGCATTCATTACCTTGAGCACAACGTAAAAGGTGGATATCCATAGGGTCAATCACTACAATAGATCGCATCTTATTCCATTGTGACGACTCCACTCAAATCCATTCGAATGGAGTACATCCAATCCCACCCAAAGGTCCCCAACATAAATCACTACCAAACCACTAGTCATTATGTCCAGTGGTCTCCTAGTGACTGGCATGGATTTAATTACAATTTTTATTATTATTAAATTTTTTTCCAATTGATGCCTGCCAATGGAATGGGTCACATGTTTTTTTGACCAACTGCTTGGAATGCAGTTATAGTGGAATGGGCTTCCACTCCCCATGCAACTTTATTTCACATGCAAAGTGTTTGCAAAGAGTTGAAGGGTTTTGCAATTAACTTCATGTCATGTTTAAATAGCATGTGGAATCTTGAAATTACAACTGTGGCATTGAGGCATTGTGCACAATGGAGGCTAGGAAAACATTGTACATGTTATTATCAAAATGATGTCTAATGTACATGCTAGAAAAAATCTCTTAAAACATACAAGCTTCAATCCACTTAACATAAACTACTTACACACCTACAAGCTTACATTCGTGTCAACCATTAAAGAATTCTATATAGGCACTATATGGGTAAAATGTTTTGTCGTACAATTTTGAGGCTTAGCAAAGAACTTAGTCAAGCTCTGCAAAAGCTTCTCCATCTTTTTTAATGCCTCAATGTCAACAATGGCATCCACTTGCTCCACTTCTATTGCCAACACTTCCTCCCCTTCTTCAACATCCCTTATGTTCTCTCTTGCTACACCAGACGCTTGCGTGCCTGTGAACACCCCATCTATGTCTATCCTAATCATCATGTCCATAATTTCAGCTTGCACCCATCAAGTTTGTGTTTTTTTGCACAACTACTTGCCAATTTCCACCACCCACCTTGTCTAGGACAAAAAACACCTATGACATTGCAGTGTGCATGGGTCAATATAACTATTGGAGATCAAGGTACATGTGCAAGCTATCTATTACTCCTAGAAAGTGAGAGTGATGTAATTAATCATTACAATAACTATGACATTCCACTTACAATCCACTAACATTCAATTGCAAGGTACCAACTCCACTATAGTGGAATGCCCATGGAACACAAGTATAGTATTAGTGTAATGTGCCAATGAAATAAGTCACGTCGCCCCATAATGAATTGCAAGTGGTATGTGGAGAGTGGATTTTGCCATAAACAAATCTATCAAGTACAACATGGACTTGCATAAACCCTAAAATTGTCATTTGAAACAATGTAAGCTTCCATATGCACATTGGGTTGATTAATGCATATGATATTTTGTTACTCATTCAGTTGGATTCTATGGAAATCAGAAGTTACCTAAAAAACTATTGATGGAAACACATATGGAAACACATAAGGTTCCACATATCCATGCACTTTTCGACCATGGTTCACCATCAACCAAAATCCATATTCATCTTGTTTCACAGTTGCATTACCACGGGTGTTTACAGGAATCCATGAACACCTCATGACCACAAAGTGTAATCTACCATGTGACACATCAATTATCTCTTTCAACACCCCTACATAATGCATGTTAGTCACTATAATGTTTTAATCTCAAGTAAAACACCAACTACCTTGGCTAAATATGCGTGCCACCCCATTATGATAGGTTACATGTGCCATGCGCTTTTCATTTAGAGCAACTCAATAATGATTTTCGTATGCCCACATGCTTTTGTATGTGTAAGCAATATGGTTTGGAGGCCGGGAAAAATGTAGCACACCAGGGTCAATTTTGACTATTAGCAGTCTGCATCCTCACAACATTCAGTAGCCAATTTGCAAAAGGTGGGATATTTGTTGCCAAGTGATTTAGAGATTGTATATTCCTTCGAGCTCAATGCCCACCAATTGCCCCTAACACAAAACTCTATACAATCTTGTTATTGCTTAAAACATGCTTCTTGCCACTTTTTGCGCCCATTTTCCAACGTCATTTGTTGCAACAATTTCAATAACATTCAACCTATAGAACATTCCACAATGTCCCCCCCACCAATCCCATATTAGGCCTATAACACATGCATTATCTTCATTGCACCAAAGCATCATTGCTTGGACACTTGATCATTGGTTCCATCACAATATTGTTAACAATTTGTCATTGTCACAATTTAGCTTTCCCACTCCTTAGACCACTTGCAATCCATGGCCAATTCATCATTCCTTCCACCCCAATATCTCTCCAAACATGTAAATGTTACAACCAACCATGCACACTTGTAAGTGGAATGGATTGGCTACAAATTTCACTCTACACACAACATGCTTATCCCCTTGACCATGATTGTACCAGTTACATTACGCAAACTACACCACTTGTTCCACACCAATATCACTCTAAACTAGTTATTACCACGACCAACTATTCCCATTAGATAGTGGAATGTCAGTGTTACATGTTCCATTTTACCACCATCCACATCCAACAATCCCTTGACCAACCCTAGACCATTTACCTTCTCAACAACATTAAAACCATGTAACAATACTACTACATACTTGTCATCGCTATAATGCACTAGAATAAGGACATGTGTGTAATAATGACTTCATAGTGGATTGGATAGGATACTTCCCATTCTACCACCATGCACCACCTTGAACACATTACCCAAGCCTAGATCACTAACAATACATTGTTAATCACACACTTCATATTGCCATCAGTTCCATGTGAATCTCATTGAAGATTTATAAACATTATAGTCAACCACGCACACTTCATACTGAAATGTATGGGTTACATTCCACTCCACTAACATTAGCCTACAACCTTGTAATCATTACAACCCACCATGATTAATGGATTGTGGAAGCTATTGGTTACATTCCACTTTATTGCCACACACAACTTTGAAATTTGAACCCATTGACTAGAGTTGCACCTCTTATAATACATTCAAACTTCACCATTGGTTCTATCCAATATCATTCCAAGCTTGTAATCACCATAGTTAACCATGCCCCCTTCATAATGGGATGTAATGGTTACATTCCAATTTACCACTATCCATCACCATGATTGCAACATTTACATTACACAATCATTCCACCATTGATTCCACCTCAATATTATTCCAAACTTGTAATTGCTTCAACTCACCATTCCCACTGATAATGAAATGTAATGGTCACATTCCATTTTGCCATCATGCACTAGCTAAACCATGCCTAAACCATTCACATTTCTTACCACGCACATTTCATAGCGTCCAATGGTTTTATTACATTCTTTCATAATACATCAATACTTCACCATTGTTTTCACCATAGTATCATTAGATAGACCTATCATCCCTTCCACATTCCACCCATGTTATGTTCCAAAATCCACAATTTGCTCTCACTAGTCTATGTACCCAATTAAAAAACACCCATAATCCAATTTTGATTTGGAATTAAAACATAAAACTTGGACTTGAAGCCTGTAAACATGGACTTGCATAAACCTTAAAATTGGCACTTGTAACAATGTAAACTTCCATATGCACATTAATATTGTGCACACACAACTTAGAATGAAAATGGATCCGTAACAATGATTTCAACATGCTCATGTGAAGTGCACACCTTTATAATCCTTCAGTTGCCACAAAGTTTATGATTACATGTTCATGAATTCCTTGTAATTCCATGATGCTTAGCTTCTTGAAATGGGCCCACCCTTCAAGGACCTCACTATTGTCCTTTTCCTCTTTAGTGGGATCCCACATTTGATGTTGAGTATGTGCATATAATGCAAAATACTCCATGCAAAAACCCTAGTGTTTCATCATACATATAACCAAAACTCATGTAAGCTTTTGGCCGAACCCTATTCCTTACATACCTTTTCAACACATTTAAGTATCTTTCCACGGGGTAGCACCATATAGCACCCACTAGCCCACATATCGTCGATTAGATGTATAAGGAGATGAATCATCAAATCAAAGAATGCAGGTGGATACCATATTTCTAAAAGGCATAATGATTTGGCCACATATGTTCGCAAATCGGAAAGGTTGTTTGGATTGATCACCTTTGCACATATTTTGCCAAATGTTTTTTCCCAATTATATAATTGCCACTCTAGGGCCTGGTTGTAAGAGATTATGCACTACTTGAGTGATAGTATTTGTTGTACCATGACATGGTGGTCATGGCTTTTCATGGCAAATAACCTTTTTGGACCGACATGCTTTTTAAATCTAGCTGAGTATTTTGTTGGAGCATGAATGCTTGTCACAAAATCAAGGAATCACTTGTTTTCATCTTGTGTTAACAAATGGGGCTGTTGGTTTGAAAAAAATGTTAACAAATAGGAGATTTATTCAAGTGTAAACATAAATCTTTATTGAAAGGAAACTACAACATGATGCTCACAACACGAAACATAACATCAAAAACTCTTCAAGGTTCTTGTCACATGAGACACACAAACTTGTGTAATGAAGAAAAAAGAACCAAACCATCAACACCAAGGTATTTAACTAAAAAAACAAACCACAAATAACTAAACTAATATAAGTAAAGAAAGTAATTTAACCTTGTGAAAGTAACCTAATTACTTTCCTACTCTAGTAACTAATGAAACCTAACTAGTTGAACTTGAATTCTCAACACTCTCTCTCAAGCTCAAATCCACTTCTAGTACACTAAACATTTTTCTAAACTTCCTTAATTTGTCTGTACCTAAAGCCTTTGTGAAAATGTCAACAACTTGATTTTCAGTACTGACATGAATAAGGTCAATTTCTTTTGTTAGAATTTTTTTTTTAATAAAGTGGTAGTGCACCTCAATGTGCTTTGTCCTAGCATGATAGACCGGGTTGTTAGCAAGTAGTATGCTACTGATGTTATCACAATAGATGACAACAAGAGCATCCACTGATTGTCCCAAATCTGAGAGTAGTTTTTGTAACCAAACTATTTCACATGCAGCAATTACTACACCTCTGTATTTTGCTTCCGTGCTTGATAGTGCAACTGTTGGTTGTTTCTTACTGCTCCAACTAACAGCGCCATTTCCAAAAGAAAACATGAAACCACTGGTTGATCTTCTATCTGAAACATTGCTAGCCTAATTAGCATCCGTGTATCCATGTACTTGTAACTGGCTCTTGGCTTCCTAAAAAATTCCACACTGTAAAGTATGTTTTAGGTACCTTAGTATGTGTCTCACTGATTCCAAATGTGGCTTTCGTGGTGTTTGCATGAATTGACTCACCACTCCAACTACATAACTCAAATCTGGCCTTGTGATGGTCATGTAAATCAAACTCCCCACTATGCAGCTATACATAGTGGTATCCTCCACAAGGTCTCTTTCATTTGCATTTAATTTCACATTTTGCTCTAATGGAATTAAAATGGGTGCAACTTGTCATCCCATATTCGAACAATTTGTTCAATGCATATTGCCTTTGTAGTAACCATATCCCTTTAGGGGACTAGATTACTTCAATGCCGAGGAAGTAACGTAACTCTCCCAAATCCTTCATCTCAAACTTTTGCTTCAAAAACTTTTTCAAATCAGAGATGTCTGCATCACTATCTTTTGTGATGATCAAGTCATCAACATAGATGACTATGACTACAATCCCATGATTTGTCTTTTTCACATATAGTGAAAAATCTGCATTAGATGTTTGAAATCCACTTGTGACAATATACTGACCTATCTTGTTTGACCAAGCTCTAGGTGCTTGCTTCAAGCTGTACAAAGTTTTCTTCAACCTACAAACCAAATTAGGATGTGTTTGGTCCACATAACCTAGTGGTTGTTCCATGTACACTTCTTCTTGTAAATCTCCATGAAGAAATACATTTTTTACATCCATTTGATGTAAAGACCATCCTTTTGCTACTGCCATAGCAATGATTGTTCTCACAATTGTCATTTTGGCAACTGGACTATAGGTCTCCTCATAATCTATGCCATAAGTTTGGGCATAACCTTTGGCAACTAATCTTGCTTTGTATCTACTCATAGATCCATCTGGATTGTGTTTGACTTTGTACACCCATTTACACCCAATTGCTTTCTTGTCCTTTGGTAAAACTACCAATTCCCAAGTAGCATTCGCATCCAAAGCCACCATCTCTTCATCCATGGCATTGTCGCACTTAGGGTTTCCAACCGCTTGTTCAAAACAAGTGGGTTCAACCTCCTGTATAACTTTCACCATGTATGCGTAATGATGAGCTACAAACCATCATATGTGAGTCTTTGTACAGGGTATTTGACTTGTGTGAATCTTCGTATTCCATTGTTGTTGTCAGGTGTTTTCAAAGCTTTCTTGGCCATTCGAGCTCTGGGAGTAATAACTGAAGTGATTCTTGATTCTTCACCCTCACTCTTCTTTAAATCATTTGACTCACCATCTACATGAGAATTTCTAGATGATGTTTGAGAACTACCATGTACAATGTTTGAAGATCTTAATCTTCCTTTCCATGGAGTGCTATTGGACCCACTAATTAAAGACTCTTGTGGTCCACTAATTAATTGTGATTCTTGTTTCACATTTGATGAAACATCACCATTTCTAGCCTTTCCATCTTCTGCTATTTTTAGTGGTGAGTACCAACTAATTATCACATCAAACACAACATTTCTACTCACTTGTAGCTTTTGAACGGAAGGATTGAAACATCTATATCCTTTTTGTTCTAAAGAATATCCAATGAAGATACATTTCTCAGCTTTTGGGTTTAGTTTTGATCTCTTCTCATTAGGAACATGCACATATGCAATGTAACTAAACATTCTAAGATGTGAAACATCAAGTTTCTTGCCTGTGAATTTTTCTTTAGGTGTCATGCCATGAACTACCGCTGTGGGTGTTCGATTCATGATATAGATTACAACTACTACCGCTTCAGCCCAAAAGTAATTTGGCAAATTCTTCTCATTCAACATGGCACGTGTTATTTCTACAATGTGCCTGTTTTTCTTTTTAGCAACTCCATTCTGTTATGGGGAATAACTACATGAGTATTTCTTTTGAATTTCATGCTCCTTCAAGTACTCACTGAATTCATTTGAAAAATACTCTCCCCCTCCATTGGACCTTGGGCACTTGATGTTCACACCCTTCTCTTTCTCCACCATTGCTTTGAAATTCAAAAAATGTTGAAACATTTGACCTTTGTGTTTCATGAAGTAGACCCACACCTTCCTTGTGTGGACATCAATGAAACTCACGTAGTACCTGCATCCTCTAATGGATTTCGTCTTTGTGGTCCACATATCTGAGTGGATCATTTCCAAAGGTTTGGAACTTACATGAGTTGTTTGTGCTGGGAATGGATGCCTAGCTTGCTTCCCCAATTGGCATGTTTCATAAACTTTTGACATCACCTCTTTTGTTCCAAATTTGGGAAGACCTCCAACAAGATTCTGTTTTTCCATCAGCTTAAGACGTTGGAGATTAACATGGCCAACCCGCTTGTGCCAAATTCCAATGTCTCCAACTCCTTTTCCATGTGTGAATAACATGGAATTCACTTTAGGCATGTTCACATCTAAGGTGAACATTTGTCCATTCCTTTCCCATTTTGCAATCAATTTGCCTTGGTTCTTCATGTCTTCCACAAAACATCCATTTGGGTTGAATGTCACCTATAAACCTTGTTCCACCATCTGGCCTACGGAGACCAAATTTTTTGTTATGGTTGGAACATGAAGTACATCTTTCAAGTACTTTGTTTGCCCATTTTGCATGGACAATGGCACCTTACCAATTTGTGTGATGGGATGTGTAGTGTCATCACCAATTTCCACAAACCCCAGTGTCTTCAAATCCTTTGTGTTTGTAAACCATTCTCCATGATTAGTCATGTGGTTTGAAGCTCCAAAATCCACATATTGGACATTGTTATCTGATACACCTCTTATCATTGAATTTGCCATGTGTTGCATCACAAACAGTTGTTCATCACCTTGATTACTAGTTGAGGCATAATTCCCTTGTTGTAGCTTTCCATTTTGTGCATCATGCTCCCTTTGATAACAATTTTTTGCCATGTGCCCAGGTTTCTCGCAGTAGTAGCAATTTGGTTCACTATTTGGTTGTTGACCTCGATGACTTCCACCATGACCTCCACGACTTCCTCGACTTCCTTTTCCTCCAAAGTTTCCTTGTCCACCTCCATGAATTTGACCTTCATGTCGATGATGTTCACCATGCGAGCTTCCATGTCGACCTCGAAATGAAGTTTTACCACCTCTACCTCTACCTCTATTAATATTTGAGTAGAAAACACTTCTTGTGATCCTCCATTGGATGAAGTACTAACAATTCTCATCTCTTCACTTATAAGTAATGTTATTAAGTTTTAGAAATCGGGAAATGTTTCTCAAACTACAATTGAAGTACGAAACTGGCTATAGTTTTTTCCAAGTCCATTCAAGGTGACAGCCACTAGATCTTCATCATTTATAGGGGCTCCTATAGATGCAAGAACATCTGCAAGGTTTTTCACCTTTGTAGAATAGTCATTGATGTTCATCTTGTTTTTCTATAGATTATGCAACTCTTACTTGAACTACATTTTACGGGCTTGTGTATTGGTGCTTTACATCTTCACCAATTTATCCCAAGCTTGCTTGGGTGATTTTGCATCTTGAATATGCACAATCATGGAATCGGACACACTCATAGAAATCCAATATAAAACTTTTCTTACTTTTTCATGCCAAGTTTTATTAGCTTGAATTTGTTATTGTGTGGGGTTTTCTGGGAGAGGAGGTTCTTTCTCATCACCAGTTATGAATTCCTAATAACCTTTCCCCATCAAAAAATTCATAATCCTAAATTTCCACACTTGGAAATTATTCTTGTCTAGTTTCTCAATTGCAATTTGAGAAAGACCGTCCGCCATCTCTCAAAGCACCATTCAATGTCTTTTTGGGGTTTCACAAATGATTTTAATTCCTTCCTTGGGTTTCTAGGATTAGGATTAGGGTTTTCCTTCCTTAGGTTTTTAGGATTAGGGTTAGGGTTAGGGTTGAACAAGATGGACCTTGCAT
>Ga0116227_10011785_pt1 | contig 14552 bp, 10 predicted proteins | sample S1TSphgellanicum_FD_89693 | JGI IMG/M metagenome (GOLD analysis project Ga0116227, IMG submission 89693) | Host-associated microbial communities from peat moss isolated from Minnesota, USA - S1T2_Fb - Sphagnum magellanicum MG | ecosystem: Host-associated > Plants > Peat moss > Unclassified... | reverse complement strand
TAGGGACACCGGATTACAGCGACTTGAAACTGGATCAATACATTTCCGTAATTGAGATTGTGAATCCGATGCACCGGATGTGGAGTGATGGGCGTTGGAACAAATTGACGATGGCGCATGGCTGTTATTGGGGGAAATGCACATTTTGTGATATTTCTTTAGATTACATCAAGGTGTATGAGCCTGTTGCTGCCAAATTGATTGTAGACCGGATTGTAGAGTTGACTGAGAAAACAGGACAGAATGGATTCCATTTTGTAGACGAGGCTGCACCGCCGGCGCTAATGCGGGAAGTGGCTTTAGAAATTTTAAGAAGGGGCATTTCTGTAACCTGGTGGACAAATATACGCTTCGAGAAAAGCTTTACCCGGGATTTATGTATTTTATTGAAGGCATCGGGCTGTATTGCAGTTTCTGGTGGTTTGGAAGTGGCATCAGACAGGTTGTTAAAGCTGATTGACAAAGGCGTAACGGTCCAGCAGGTAGCGCAGGTTACACGAAACTTTACGGAGGCAGGAGTAATGGTGCATGCTTATCTGATGTATGGCTATCCAACGCAGACTGTTCAGGAAACGATTGATAGTTTGGAAATGGTGCGACAAATGTTTGAAGCGGGCGTTTTACAATCTGGCTTTTGGCACCAGTTTGCCATGACTGCACACAGTCCTGTTGGCATGCACCCGGAAAAGTTTGGGGTGGTGAAAGAAACGGAAGCCATTGGTACTTTTGCCAATAATGACATCAATTACATCGATAAAACGGGGATAGATCACAATAAGTTCAGTTTTGGCTTGAAGAAGTCGCTCTTTAACTTTATGCATGGCATTTGTTTCGATTACAAATTACAGGACTGGTTCGATTTTAAGATTCCAAGAACTACAATTCCTTCTAATTTTATTGAGCTTGCTTTGAATGGAGAAAGTAAGTTTGATACCAAAGCTACCGCTAAACTGGTTTGGTTGGGTGGGATGCCTAGTGTAGAAGTCTTTAGCAACAAAAATAAAAAGGGAAAGCCACAGGAAATGGCGATTTTAACTTTTCATGATAAAAAAGAGACTTTTAGCATCCAGACCAATAAGCGTGAAGGGGAGTGGCTGGCAGCTATTCTGCAAAAAATAGCGGGTTCGAATAGCCAGGTTTATACTTTTCAGGAGGTTAAAGCAAATTATGAAGCCAAAATGGAACATTTTGAATTGTTCTGGTACTCGAAACCAATTTATGAGTTGAGAGATTTTGGTCTACTGGTCTTGTAGTCAAACCAACTTGAAATGTACCTATCTGTGGGTATTTTACCGTACATGTTGTATAGTTAATTTACCCTCCTAATTCTCTTAAAGATGAATGAGGAAATACAAAAGCTTTATAAGGTGTGGATGGACTCAAAAAATAGAGCTTTAACCATAACAGAACTGCCGCAAATCTCATTTGATGATTTAACGAATGCAATAATCAGTACCGGCCCATTCTACTTTTATATCATCGATTTCTATGACATGGCTTTATCACATGTCAGCCCTTCCATTCAGGATATACAAGGGTTTGATCCTGAAAGTGTGGTTTTCAATGATATATTGGATAGTATCCATCCAGAGGATGTAGATTTTGTGGCGAAAACAGAGGCGGCGGTAGGTAATTTCTTTTACAAAAATATTGGTAGGGAAAAGCTGCTTACTTATAAAATGAGCTACTGTTTTCGTGCCAGGATGAAAGATGGAAATTACGCACTTATTAACCATCAGGCTTTGATGATTACCCTGGATGATAGAGGGGGATATGGCAAATCATTGAATATTCATACCCGAATTGACCATTTAAGCACAGTGAATACCTATAAATTCTCCCTGATTGGACTGAATGGCGAACCTTCTTATATGAACCTGAGTGCGGGAAATTACTCGGTAAACAATACCAAATTTTCGAAGAGAGAAATAGATGTGGTAAAGCTGATAGCAAACGGCCTCAATAATAATGAAATTGCCGACGCCCTGTTTATCAGTCCACTGACTGTTAAAAAACACCGTACTAACATCATGAGCAAATGTGATTGTAAAAATACTGCACAGTTGATTAAAACTTGTGTTTTGCAGGGCTTGATTGGCTTTTTTTTAGTTGTAAACCCAATGGTTTACATTGATTTGCGCTATCTGACCTGTATGTGGGAAATAGATATTGGGTATCTTTAAGCTATTTTTATATTCCTGAAAAACAACCAGCTGGAACAACTGCTTCAGTTGAAAAATACTCCTTTAGGTGTATTGGTTATGGCGGTATGGTGTTATAGTTTTGCTTGTAATTAAAGAACTTATCTTTAACATCATCATTGATGATTAAATCAATATAGGAGAACTGGTACTAAAAGTCATTTATTAATGTGGATATGATTTTAACATTTATGTAATATATTCATATCTTGGATGTTATGGAAGTTTTTGAAGCTAAGAAGTTATGGCGTGAAATAGCCAAATACACAACCCCAACAGACTTTTCATTTGAACTTGAAATACATCATAAATTGCTTAATATTTTTCATATCGGTGACTTTTACTACTATATTTTTAACTGTTCTACCGCTAAAATGGAACTGGTAAGTGATTCTGTGCGAAAAGTTCTGGGCTATTACACTGGCGATTTTACCGTTGAAAATATAATGGCAGTGATGCATCCTGAAGATTTGCCATATTTTTTAACATTTGAGCGTAAAGTGACGGAATTTTTTACAGCGCTGCCCGCTGAGAAAGTAATGAAGTATAAGGTGAGCTATGATTTTAGGCTGAAACGTGCTAATGGGCATTATGTCAGGTTGCTGCATCAGGTGGCACCCATTCAAACTGATCAGAACGGGGCGGTATTACGTGTTTTAGCTGTACACACGGATATCACCAAAATGAAAAAGGAAAATGGGTCTACTTTATCTTTCATAGGATTGGATGGTGAACCCAGCTATTATGACGTGGAAATTGGGCGGGTTGTTCAGGAAAACAAAGGTGCCTTGTTAACCAGAAGGGAAAAAGAAATATTGAAGCACTTATTGGATGGTAAGACTAGTAAGCAAATAGCTGATTTACTTTTTATTACCAAATTAACAGTAGACCGGCATCGAAAAAATATGTTAAAAAAAACAAATTCAAGCTCAACATCACAATTGATGATCAAGTCAATTCAGGAAAGCTGGTGCTAAATCCAGTTGTATTTTGTAATTCTTTTTTATGTTTAAGCTAGATGAGTTCGAATTGACAAAATGATGTCTGTCACCGGCTAAACAAAATGTAGTTCAGGGCTGTTATTGGCTGTGTATGGCTTGCAGCCTTGAAAACAAATGTATACCTATGAAGATTAATAAAATATATGTAGCCTTAGCGGTTGGTGCAGTAGCGGTAACTATTATTTCGTCCTGTGCAGCAGTTTCTATTCCAAAAGGGGCTAAAGCCGTTGAACCTTTTGATCAAGACAAATATTTGGGTAAATGGTACGAGATTGCACGTCTGGATTTTAAATATGAACGCGGGTTAAGCCAGGTAACGGCCAATTATTCTTTAAATGATGATGGGACAATTCAAGTAGACAACAGGGGGTATAATGCCGCTAAAAATGAGTGGAAGCAAAGTATCGGTAAAGCGAAGTTTGTGGGTAAAAATGATGTTGGCAGGCTCAAAGTTTCTTTCTTTGGCCCTTTCTATGCTGGTTATAATGTAATTGCAGTGGATGATGAATACCAGTACGCCCTGGTTGCTGGAAACAACCTCAAATATCTTTGGATCCTTTCCAGAACAAAAACCATCCCTGAGGCTGTAAAAATTAATTACCTGAAAAAGGCGAAAAGCTTAGGTTACGATATTGAGGCTTTGGTGTGGGGCAAACATGGTTAGCGTGGCTATGATTGCCGGTGCTCGGATTACTTTTTCTTTGATTGTTTGTACCAGAATTCATGATCGTCTTTGTGTATAATCCTACTGAAATTAGGTAAATTTGTTCATCAACAATACAAATCAAAGGATATGCTTAAAGAATCGCTAAAAGCCCTTTTTACGAGGGATTTGAATAGGCTAAAGGTAGAGATGGAATCTTATCAGAATGAGCGGGTCATTTGGCTAATCGACAAACAGGTTCTGAATTCGGCAGGGAACCTTTGCCTACACCTGGTTGGGAACTTGAATACTTTTGTAGCTGCTGAACTCGGCAAAACGGGATATGTACGTGACAGACCCCTGGAGTTTTCTTTGAAGCATGTACCTAGAGCTGAACTGATCAGCAAAATTGAGTCGACAATTGACGTGGTGACCAAGGCGATCGATGGTTTAGCTGAGGAAGATATGTACAACAAATATCCGCTGGTGAAAGTAGTTGAAGGAGGAGACAGCATCGGATTTATGCTAATCCATTTAAGTACTCACCTGTCTTACCACCTGGGACAGATCAATTACCATAGAAGGTTGCTGGATTTATAAGAGGTATCCGGAATTTCCGGATACCCTTTTCTTGTAAAAGATATGTATTAGTTTACGCGCTCAAAGTGGATACGTAAAGGGAAATACTGCATCACAGGAAGATCTGCCCAGGATGCATAATCGTTGTAAGTATTGGAAAGGAAATCAGTTGGTTCAAAATCCCGTACTGTTAACTCAAGTATATCTTTACCATTTTCGATGAATACACGCATGCCAATTTGTGCAGAACGAATCTTTTGCTTATTAGGCGAAAAGAATACGTTGGCTGCAGAAAGTTGCACAACCTGCATTTTCACCGCAGGAAATGGAAATGATTGTTCGATTAAGCGTTCAGTAACTTCTCCTTTATCGGTAAGTGTGGCTGGTCTGAAATAATTTTTCAAATCTCCCGTCATTTGTATCGCTAAGCCAGATTCATTGATAATGATTTGGTCATTGCTATTTAATTTAGGAAGATCGGCGGGGCTATCTCCCGAAAAACTCATGTTTTGTGTCAGCCAATTCTTATTGACAAAGTCTTTATATTTCCAGGATCCTTTTAATCTGGTAAAGTTACTACCCGCAATGGTTATGGTAGTTTTATTAAAGTTACCAGCTACATAGTTGTTTAAAATAATTCTAAATAACTTTGAAAGTCTGAGAATTGTTTCTAGCTTAGCATTGTTTTTAATCATTCTAAATAATAAACTAAACACCATTATGAAATCATTAATACTTGCATCATTACTAATCCTTGGCAGCAACCAACTATTTGCGCATGCCTTATGGATCGAAACCTCCAGCGCTGGTAAAGCTGGAAAAGAACAACAAGTGAAAGTATTTTACGGAGAATACGTGTCGAATGAACGGGAAGATGTTGCTAAATGGTACTCTGATGTGAAGGACTTTAGCTTATGGCTGACTGCTCCCGGAAAAGAAAAAATAAAGTTAAGTACAACAGCGGGAAGCAATTTTTATGCGGCAAGTTTTACACCTGATGCGGATGGTATCTATGTACTAACCGTGAGTCATGAAGCCAAAGAACTCGGTGGAACGACAAAATATGAGTTTTTGTCTACTGCAGTAGTAGCCGTAGGCAAGCCAGCTGTTATTGACCATGCTCAAATTCCTGCTGCTTTGCAAGTGCATACTACGGAAGTTAAAATCTATAAAACCAATGCGCTTGTAAAATTCAAAGCGGTTCAAAATGGAAAGCCTTTAGTTAACAAAACGGTGTCTGTTTTTTCTCCGGAGGGATGGGGTAAAGAAATCACTACAGATGAAAATGGTTTATTTACCTTTAAGCCAATATGGGCTGGAAGATATGTCCTCGAAGTGTCTGCTATGGATAAAACGGCCAAAGGAACGCACCATGGAAAAGATTATGCTGCCTCATGGCAGGGCGCTACTTCAAGTTTCGAAGTCGCCAAATAGAAAGCTGAGTCTTGTTTAAATAATAAAGGCCGCATTAAGCGGCCTTTACTATGAGGTGTCATTTGGGCTAGTTGTCCAGCAAACTTGCAGCCTGGTCATCTAAAAACCAGGTTACATTGCCGTCAATTGGTTTGATCAATTGGGCCGGATACAACTTAGTATTTCTTTTAGGTGCTTCAATAACATGTTTTACAGCTACCGCTTTATTTTCTCCAAAAACCAGGAAGGCTACATTTTTAGCTTTATTGATTAAGGGTGCGGTAAAGCTGATGCGATACGTAGATAATTTTTCTACAAATACCGAATCGATCTCTACATGCTTATTGTTCAGGATGTCTGTTCCAGGGAATAGGGAAGCGGTATGTGCATCATCGCCCATACCCAACAAAATCAGGTCGAAAACCAGGTCAGCGCCGTCAAAATGTTTGACGATTGCCTTGTTGTATTCAATAGCAGCCTTTTCTGGTGCCAAAGTGGTATTGACATAGAAAATATGATCTTCGGCAATATTAAGCGGTTCTAAAATCGCTTTTTTTGCCATTAAGCCATTGTAGCTTTCATGGTCTGGCATTACATTGCGCTCATCGCCGAAAAAGAAATATACCTTACTCCAGTCTATGCGATCCCGATAGGTGGTTGCCAGCATCTCGTACAATGTTTTAGGTGAGTTGCCGCCTGTTAGTACAAAATTGAAACAATCTTGTTCCTCAATCGACTTGTTTGCAATTTTGATAATATACTCAGCCAAATCTTCAAGTAACTGGCTTTGTGTTTTATAAATCAGTAAATTCATTATTCTTTGTTTAATGGAAGGGTAAACCAGTGGAAACCGTCTCTGGCAATCAGGGCTTCCGCATCTTCCGGGCCCCATGAATCTGCCGTGTAATTCGGGAAACTTAATGATTTTTTATTCTCCCAAGCATTGACTACAGGCATCAGCAATTCCCATGCACTCTCTACCTGGTCTGCACGCATAAACTGGGTTTGATCGCCAGTCATTACATCCAATAACAAAGTTTCATAAGCCTCAGGAGTTTCTGTATCGTAAGTTCCATTGTAATCGAATACCATGTCGACAGGGTTCAACACCATATCTAGTCCTGGTCTTTTAGCCTGAACTTGTAAACGGATACTCATTTCAGGCTGAATGCTAATGATCAGTCTGTTTTGTTGCCAGTGTTCCGTAACTGCCGCAGGAAAGATGTGGTGTGGCACATCCTTAAATTGTATGGTAATTAAAGAAGAGGTTTGGAACAAACGCTTTCCGGTACGTACGTAGAAAGGTACACCTTGCCAGCGCCAGTTGTCGACAAAGAACTTAATGGCCGCAAAAGTCTCGGTATTGGAATTTGGATCAACACCATTTTCCTGACGGTAACCCGGAACTTCTTCACCTTTAACCCAACCCTTGGTATATTGACCGCGAACGGTACTGAAACGGATATCTTCGGGACCAAATGGGCGCATGGCTTTCAACACGTCAACTTTTTTGTTCCTGATTTCGTCGGCATCGAAATTAACCGGGGTTTCCATACCGATCAAGCACAACAATTGCAATAAGTGATTTTGGATCATATCGCGCAAAGCACCCGCACCTTCGTAGTAACCACCTCTATCTCCCACACCCAATTGTTCCGTTACAGAAATCTGTACGTGATCAATATAAGTACGGTTCCAAAGCGGCTCCAGGAAGGAATTGGCAAAACGGAAAGCCATGATGTTTTGCACCGTTTCTTTGCCCAGGTAATGATCAATGCGATAAATCTGTTTCTCGGTAAATATGCTGGTTAAAATACAGTTCAATTCACGTGCTGTTTCCAGATCGCGACCAAAAGGTTTCTCAATGACAATTCTGCAATTTTCTTCTGTACCAGCCAGTTTATATTTAGCCAGGCATTTGGCAATCAGTGGAAATAGGTTGGGGGCAACAGCCAGGTAATACAATACTTGAGTAGTTGGACCAAACTCCTTTTGATATTTTTCAATATTGGCCTTCAGATCACCAAAAGTTTCCGGAGCTTCCACATCAACCGGACTGTAAACAACGTGCTCGGCAAACTTGTTCCACTTATCGGCTTTTACCTTACCAGATCTTGAGAAGCTATTTACACCGTCCATCAGTGTTTCTCTAAACTTTTCATCCGTAAGTTTTCTTCTTGCTGTACCTATAATGGCATATTTATCTGGCATATAGCCATCAGCATAAAGATTGTAGAGCGCGGGCGCAAGTTTGCGCAGGTTTAAATCACCGGTACCACCAAAAATAACTACAATGGTTGGATTAAGGTTGATGCTTGTCTTCATTATAATGTTCTTTACAAATTAGTCGAATTCCAGTCGGCATGGAAAATGCCTTCACTATCGGTGCGTTCAAAAGTATGAGCGCCAAAGAAATCTCTTTGTGCCTGGGTTAAATTAAGTGGTGAATTGGCCGTTCTGAAGGAATCATAATACGTGATTGCCGATGCATATGCAGGAATTGCAAAGCCATTTTGAATCGCTTTGATGATTACTTTTCTGCTTGAAGGTACCACTTCTTTCAATTTAGCCTGAATGGCAACATCTGCGTACAAATGCGGTAATTGAGGATTTTGGGTATAGGCCTGATAAATGTCTTGTAGCAACTCTGCACGGATGATACAGCCACCACGCCAGATTTGAGAAATTTCCTTCAGGTTCAGTTCGTACTTATATTCTGCAGAAGCTGCTTCCAGTAAATGTAAACCTTGTGCGTAGCAGGTAATCATGGCAAAATATAGCGATTGTTCCAATTGGGCTTCAAATTCTGCAGGATTGTCAATTTTCTCGGCAGGATGTGGTAAAGCCGCATCCAACGCTACGCGCAATTGCTTGTATTTAGAAAGGTCTCGGCTACTCACTGCTTCATTGATGGTTGGGATCGGCAATTGCAAATCCATAGATACCTGTGAAGTCCATTTACCGGTTCCTTTAGATTTGGCTTCGTCTTTAATCACATCGATTAAATAACCACCGCTTTTTTCATCTTTGACCTTAAATATATCCTTGGTTACTTCCAGTAAGAAAGATTTTAAGCGACCATCATTCCATTTGTTAAAAGTGGTGTAAATTTCTTCATTACTGTAACCTAAACCAGTTTTTAATAAAGCATAAGTTTCAGCCAAAATTTGCATCATGGCGTATTCGATACCATTGTGTACCATTTTTACAAAGTGACCTGATGCACCCGGACCAATATAGGCCACGCATGGATCGCCTTTAACTTTTGCAGAAACGGCTTCCAGGATAGGTTTAACAGCGTTGTAAGCCGCTTTATCGCCACCAGGCATCATACTCGGACCGAAACGTGCCCCTTCCTCGCCACCAGAAATACCCATGCCAAAGAAATGAATACCCTGCGCTGCAAGGTCTGTAGCTCTTCTGCTGGTATCTGTAAAATGAGAGTTTCCACTGTCGATGATCATATCGCCTTTGTCCAGCAAGGGCACAAGTTCCTGAATTACGCTGTCAACAATAGCACCTGCCGGTACCAGCAACATCACCCTGCGGGGTAGTTCCAGGCTTTGTACGAAATCTTCTAAAACGGCAAAGCCCTTTAAATTGTGCGCCTTACCATCTTCTTGCAGCTTTTGTAGCATTTTTGGATCTTTATCATATCCGGTTACCGCAAAGCCATTATCGGCCATGTTCAGCAATAAATTGCGGCCCATGGTGCCCAGGCCTATCATTCCTAAAGTATATTGGTTTGTCATTGTCTATTTTTTTTTCGGGTTGGTTGTATGTACATGATATTTTTCTTCCAGGTCCCAGAGTTTTGCTCCGCCCTTGATGCCATCTTTATTGGATACAGTTCTAATGTTATGATCGAGCTCAAATTCAATTTCTTTGGCATTACCACCTCCAATATATAAGCTGTCATAATTGAATACCACCTTATAAATCTCGATGACACGTTTCAAACGTTCATTCCATTCTTTCTTTCCGATTTTTGCAAAGGCTTTGGCACCGAGGTAATCGTCGTAATCTTTATTTTTGGTAATCGGTAGGTGGGCCAGCTCCAAGTGTGGAAGCAGGTCGCCATCAAACAACAAGGCTGTGCCAAAACCAGTACCTACGGTCAACACAATCTCAAACCCTTTCCCTGCTACAATCCCTAAGGCCTGTTGGTCTGCATCATTGATCAGTCTTACGGGCTTGCCAAATACATTACTAATTTGCTGTGCCAGATCAACACCTGACCATTTATTCTTGGCCAGGTTGGCTGCGGTTTCTACTATGCCATTTTTTACATAGCCCGGAAAACCAACCGAGATCTTTTCAAAATCGAGGCCCAACTCGGGAACCAATTGATTAATCACGTCCAGAATGTCTTTTGGGGTTGCATTTTTTGGGGTAGGCAATTTTTTATACTCGGAACATAAATCTCCTTTTGCATTTAGGATACAAGCCTTAACACTCGTACCTCCGATATCGATAGATAAAATATTGTCCTTATTCTCGTTTTTTTGGCTAACTGGCATGTTCTTTTTTTTTGTGAAAAAAGCCTGTTTTTTAATAATATTCAAAATAACAAAATTAAGACCAATAAAATGTCGAATACGCGGATTAATCATCAGAAAAAAATAATCTGACTTTGGAAGGATATAGTTGGACCGCTCGGATTTGTAACTATAGCAGTGAATATGAAAGTAAAACCCTAATTTTACCCTCAACCAAAATACCCCTGAATGCCTAAATTATTTTGTTGGATAGGATCTTTATTGATGGTACTGGTGTTGCAGTATGAGCACAGTCATGCGCAAAAGAATAACGTGGCATTCAATCACCTGACTGTTGAAAATGGGCTTTCACAAAGTAGTGTATTTTCCATTGCGCAGGATAGTATGGGGTTTATGTGGTTTGGTACTAAAGATGGCTTAAATAAATACAATACCCGTAATTTTGAGGTTTTTAAAAGAGAAAAGGAAAATCCGAATTCGATCAGTACGGGGCAGAATGTCAATGCCTTATATACCGATAAGTCCGGCCGGCTTTGGATTGGGACGCATAAGGGCTTAAACCGCTACCTGCGGGAAAGCAATTCATTTAAAAGGTATGTCAATGATCCGAAAGTGAATTCCAGTTTAAGTTACAATACGGTAAGAGCAATTTATCAGGATAGCAAGGGGCGGATGTGGATCGGAACTGATAGTGGCCTGAACTTAATGGTTAAATCAGATACTTTTTTACGTTTCTTACCCCAGGCAAAGGGAAAGCCGGGTTTGGCACATTACCTGGTCAAGTCCATTGTTGAAGATCATTATGGCGCAATGTGGATCGGCACATTGCAGGGCCTAACCCGCATGGTAGAAGGACGAAACGGCTGGACCTTCAAAAACTATTTTCACAATAAAAATAATCCGCAGAGTCTTGCTGATAACGATGTTTCTGTAGTTTATGAAGATCCAATGAAGCGGTTATGGGTAGGCACCCATAATTCTGGGCTGGATCTTTTTGATCATAGAAAACAAAGCTTTACGCATTTTACAAGCAGCAAAGGCAACCCCAATAGCATCAATAGCAATGTGATTCGTAAAATAAAAATGGACCTGGAAGGCAAGCTCTGGATTTCCACGCTGAACGGGATCAACATTTATGATCCGGAAACCGGAAATTTCAGCGCCTTAAATCACAATCCTGATGATCCGACCAGTTTAAATCAAAATTCGATTTATGACATCCAGCAGGATATGGATGGATCTATGTGGGTTGGTACATTTTATGGTGGAATCAATTTTTACCATTCCAACGCTACACCATTTAAAGAGTATAAGTCTACCGTGGGTAAAAATGGGCTCAGCAGCAATGTGGTGAGTGCCATGGTGGAAGATAAGGATCATAACCTGTGGATTGGTACAGAAGCAGAAGGACTGAATTATTACAACCGAAGTACGGGTAAATTTACAAGCTTTAAACATGATCCTGAAAATCCAGGTTCCTTGAGTTCTAACCTGGTTAAAGATGTTTCAATAGGTAAGGACGGAAAGGTGTGGATTGGAACCTACGAAGGTGGTCTGGATTTGTTTCAGCCGGGAAGCCATTTGTTTAAACATTACCGTCCTGACAGTACAGATGTTAAGGCTTTAAACTCGAATCGCGTGGTATGTCTGCTACACGATCATACCGGGAAATTATGGATAGGGACAAGGTCACATGGTGTTTTTCTTTACAATGCGGAGAAAAATAATTTCAGCACCTTTCATCCGCCTATGTTTGCGAACGACCTAAGGTTCATCCGCTATCTGTTTGAAGATTCTCAGCACCGCATCTGGATTGCCTCCAACTCTGGAACGTATATTTTTGATCCTGTTCAAAATAAGATCAGGAAGTTTGTGAGCCGCAACAACAATTTTAAATTTGATGACATCAATATTGTTCAGGAAGATAGCGGGGGTATCATTTGGTTGGGAAGTTATGATGCCGGTTTAATTCGGTATCAACCCAGACGTCAGGCCATACGTTTTTATAAAGTGGAACAAGGTCTGCCAAGTAATGTGATATTGGGGATTCTAGAAGACGATCAGCACGATCTCTGGATCAGTACAGACAATGGTTTGTCTAAGTTTGATGGTAAAGTATTTAAAAACTATACGATTGAAGATGGACTACCAGGTAATGTCTTCAATTACAATTCTTTTTTGAAAGATAGTCGTGGAGAGTTCTTTTTTGGTGGCTATAATGGCTTGATCAGTTTCTTTCCTTCGCAGATAAAAGAAAATAACAAAATACCGAAAGTTGTGTTTACACGCTTGAGGTTGTTCAATAAAACGGTAGCAATAGGTGATGAAAGCCAGCTGCTGAAACGGAACATCAGTTTAACTAATGAACTGACATTTTCACATGCTCAGAATATTTTTACCCTTGAATTTGCTGCCCTGAATTACATCAAATCAGAGAAAAATAGGTATGCCTACAAACTGGAAGGTTTTGACAAGGATTGGAATTTTGTAAACAGTCCAGCAGCAACCTTTACAAATCTTACACCTGGTACTTATAAACTCTTGATCAAAGGTAGCAATAATGATGGCGTTTGGTCTAAGGAGGCGGTCAGCATGATCATCAATATTAAACCTCCTTTCTGGAAAACCTGGTGGGCTTACCTGATTTATTTTGTCGCACTTTCGGGATTATTGATTTTAATTTTCAGGTATTTCCTTGTCCGTGCAAAGTTGAGTAAGGAGTATGAGATTTATCAAATGAAACTCGATTTCTTTACCAATGTTTCTCATGAAATCAGAACACCATTGACCTTGATTGTAGGACCTTTGGAACAGCTGATTCAGGATACTCTTGAATCACCGCGTTTAAACCGCAGGTTACTTACGGTAAAGAAGAATGCGGGGCGTTTAACCCGTTTGGTGAATGAATTGCTGGATTTTAGAAAGCAGGAAGCGGGGAAGCTAACACTAAATGTATCGCCCGAGAATATTGTGCATTTTGCCAAAGAGATTTTTATTTCTTTCCAGTATCTGGCTTTAAAGCACCAAATTGATTACCAGTTTGTTTGTGAAGATGAGGTTATTGAAATTTATTTTGACCATGAGCAATTGGAGAAGGTTTTCTTTAACCTCCTTTCCAATTCCTTTAAATTTACACCAGACCATGGTGTTATTACCTTGAAAATAGAAAAATCAGGAGTCCATTTTGTTGAAATCAAGGTGCTGGATAATGGTAAGGGCATTCCTGAAGATAGCCGAGATCAGATCTTTACCAACTTTTACCAGGTTAAAGACCATTTGTCGAGGAATAGTGGAACCGGAATTGGTTTAGCCCTATCTAAAAAAATTGCCGAAATGCACCACGGTGATCTGCTGTTGCTACCTCATGATGATTTAGGTACTGGCTTAGAAACTTGTTTCTGCTTGAGGTTGAGAACTGGAAAAGCACATTTCGGTAAAGACGAATTTATTCCGCAATATGTGCCCGTTGAAAGTCCGCTTTTATATCCGATTGCCCCGGAGCAGATTGCTTATATGGAGACTGAGCTGTCTGATGTTCCAGAGCAGGAACGCATCACTTTATTGATTGTAGAGGACAACCCGGAGATCAGAGATTTTATTAAACATGCGCTGCGCAAATTCTATGATATTGTAGAGGCAGAAAATGGAGATCAAGGAGTTCGTTTGGCATTTGACCTGATTCCAGATATTATTGTTAGTGATGTGATGATGCCTGAAATGGATGGCCTGGAGCTGTGCCGCATCTTAAAAACGGATGCCAGAACCAGCCATATTCCAATCATATTGCTTACCGCAAGGTCGGGTAATATCCACGAGGTAAGTGGATTGAAAACCGGTGCGGAAGCTTACATCACCAAGCCTTTTAATGTTGAAATTCTGCAGCTTAACATCAGTAACCTCCTGATGCTGCAATCCAATATGCGTAGGAAGTTCAGCCAGCAAATTACGCTACAGCCTTCCAATGTGCTGATCGAATCGACTGACCAGGATTTCCTGAACCGCATTATGGTGATTATCGAGCGTAGCTTTAATGATGAGGAGTTTAATGTGAATATTCTGGCTTCTGAAGTGGGCATGAGTACACCGATTTTGTATAAAAAAATTAAAGCCCTGACTGATTTGACTGTGAATAACTTCATCAAGTCGGTACGCTTGAAAAGAGCCGGGCAACTGTTACAACAGCAAAAGTATACGGTGTATGAAGTGGCTTATATGG
>Ga0116227_10011784_pt1 | contig 14552 bp, 10 predicted proteins | sample S1TSphgellanicum_FD_89693 | JGI IMG/M metagenome (GOLD analysis project Ga0116227, IMG submission 89693) | Host-associated microbial communities from peat moss isolated from Minnesota, USA - S1T2_Fb - Sphagnum magellanicum MG | ecosystem: Host-associated > Plants > Peat moss > Unclassified... | reverse complement strand
TTGCTTCAAGGAATCAAGTTTCCCTAAAGAATTTGAGCCCATGTGTTGGGAAACCATGTTTTATGTTTCCATGGGGAATTTGGGCCTAGTTGCTTCATGTTTACAGGCTTCTTCTAGAAGCTTAGGCTCATTACTTGAAAGAACCATGTTGTGGGCCAATTTGTCTCAAGCAACAATGTTTCCAAGAGGATTTGAGTGCATTTGCCCCAAGGAGTCGCATATACTTAGGAAACTTGAGCCCATTTGCCTTTGAGAAGTTGCAAGTCCATTTCCGCCCAGGGAACTGGGGGAAACTTGATTAAATCCTCTTCTCCCCAAGGAAACTGCAAGCCTTTGACTTTTGAGGAAAACTTGCTTGAAGAAATTGCTCAAGAGCTATATTTGTTCTCAAAGATGTCTGTGAAAAAAAATGAAAATTTGAGAGAAAAAAATCAAACCTTTGTGCTTAAACATGATGATTCTAACCATTGCACCATAATTTGCTTTTTTGAAATGGTGGTGCAAGAAAAATAATTAAAGCAAAATTCAGATTAATAATAAAAAGAAAAAAAAAATTAATTCCTATTGAACATTGTCCTTCAACAATATCAAACCTGATGCTGCATTTAATTCTTTGTTCCTATTTAGTGTTCAACACTCTTCTTGGGAAGCACAGGACAAAAACTTATGTGGTGCATGGACTATCGCTCCTCACCGACTTTGAACTCACAACCTCTCAAGAGAAGTGACAAATTCATTACCTTGCCTAAACCTTGGATTGACAGGAATGCAAACCCTTGGTCCGACCTTTGTCACCGCCAGAGAAGTTGCAACACTGACAACCGGTGGTCCATGAGGGGTTTTTCAACGTCGCCGAATTGAGCCTTGTCGTAAGTGGGACAGGCAGTCATTTGCCTGTTCCACATTGAGGCTGGTGCAGTTAGTTTAACGCGTAACATGAATCGACGAGGAGAACGTGCTTGAAATGTGAATGCCGGTGGGCAAGGGAAAATCGGTTACTCTTTAGAACGTGCCTTGGTAGACCTGGTAAGGATCTGTCAGAATTTTCATTGTTTATTTTGACAGCATTGTAATGTTACTAGGTACCTAAAAAGGGAGAACATCTTTCGGTTGTTGAAAAGTTCCTTTGCTTTTTCGGTTTTAAAAGTTCCTACCCAGGTACCAAAAGGGTATCATAAAAAAAGAGATAGCGCTTTTACATGCAGCAAGGCTCTTGGAGTTTCTGGGCAAGCTCTTCCATTGCTGTAAAGCACTCCTCATTTTTTTCGTGTAAGGGAAGGTACCCTTTATATGTGGTAATCAGACCCCATTCCAGAGAGCAGATTCTTCTGCCCATACAGAGGGCATTATGTAAAAACACCCTCCACACATTACAGGGAAAAGAACCCTCTTTACCCTTCCGTAACTCCGGCCGTCGGATCTTGAAGATTTTGGCCAGTGAAAACCGACGCCCATTATTGGACTGTTGAAAAATGATGTAATGAACCGAGTGGCGCTTCACATTGGCGAAGCGAAGGCCCTGGTGTCGGTCAGTACACCCCAGGCATTGGGCTCCACCCTCAATTCCAGGGCATAATGCCTTGACACCAGGGCCTTCCCCTACACATAAGGGCCTGTTATTTTGTCTTTGCCCAATGACTCATGCGTGAGGAATCAGGATCTTGCCCATTAGACATGGACAAATTCTCTGATAGGCCATTACACATGGTAAGGCCCTCGGACATTACCAGAAGAATTCGATACCTGCCCTCTGTTGCTACCTCAGGCAGCAACTTATTTTGGTAACACCCCTCTGCACAGGCCTTACCGACCACGTAACACCTGGCGGGCATTACAAACCAAGTTACCGCCCAACAGGACGACGGCTCACTCTAACGGTCTCGCTACGTTCTTCCGTACTTAGTGCAGAACAAGAAGCAAGGAGGAGGTGTAAATTTCACAGCAAGTTATTTTGGGCGGTCAGCCCGGCGCAATCGGGAACGTCGTCAGCACGCGGCGTGTCGGCGACAGCACGTCATTTCGGAAGGCCTTTCACGGCACGGGAAAAACTGCGTTGTGGTCGGAGCTAGAAAGGACTCGGAAACCCGGTTGAAGAACCGGATAGATCACGCGCAGATCGTCGACAATCCGGTACTGGCCCGGCATCGTCACTCCTGCCTGGACGTCCTCATTCCAGGAGGTTACACGGTGTACTGCCGGCTCCTGCACACGCCTTTGCACCTTCTTCGCGCTTGTTCGGAAACGAGAACCAAGGATTTCAAGCCGAAGCTGCTCATGTATATAAGTACTTGTGAGTGCATAAGGATTAGACAATCAATTCACAACTTGCACACAAATACCTGATTTTTCACATCACTTCCCATCTTTGTTTCGTAAGCAAGTATTTCCTTTCAAGGTCCTTAAGTTCACGGGTGCTCGCAATTTAGAACGTGATCCGCTTGTTAAAAAAATTCTTCCAGCAGTAGTTACATAATTTTTGCAGCTTGATTTCTGGATTGCTTCCATTCCAAATTGCACATGCTGCTGTTACCCAGTTGATCAATTTCAGCGGTCGAATAGTCTTAGGGGTCTATATCTTTGCTACAAAATCTTTGTCCTGATTTTATACGGTCTAAATCGTAACAGAAGCTCCTGGATTTATTTTTCTAGAGTGTGCGGTTCACCAAACGTTTTTGGAGTCGACTCAAGTGCTGTTTGGAGCGACGCATTTGACCGATTAATCTTCCCAGTACCGGCCCGGTCGAGGAAAATATGGAACCTACGTCTTCAAGCCAAACTACTCATAAAACAGAGATTACAGCTGTGCCAACAAGAGGCGAGATTGAGATTGAGGTCGCAGAATGTGCAGGAATATCAGCACATATGGTAAGCGAGCTGACAGAAGTCTTCAAAGTATTCGATCGTAACGGCGATGGTAAAATCTCACAAGCGGAACTTGGGTCCGTTCTTCAAGCCCTCGGAGAGAATCCCTCGAACGCGGAGCTCAGAAGAATGGTAGAGGAGGTGGATATGGATGGTGATGGGTTCATCAACTTGCAAGAATTTATTAGCCTGAATTTGCACGGAAGCGGGGTGGACGGACCTGAAACAGCAGGAACTGGAGCTGCTTTTTCTGATGTCATGGAATCCGCCTTCCATAGTTTCGACCTGGATGGCAATGGAGTTATCTCTGCAGAGGAGCTTCACAGTGTGCTAAAGAGCTTGGGTGATACCGATCTAACCTTGGAAGAATGCCATTACATGATCAGATCTGTGGACACAGATGGGGATGGCTTGGTTGATTTCAAAGATTTCCAAAACCTGATGCGTGACACTTGTGTTTACTGATCAAATTAACCAGCTCTTCGGATCCCCAGCTGTATATTAATGGATTCGACCCCTAAATGTCAGGGCAGACCCATTTGGTCAGCTTCTCATGGATTTAACGGTTAACCCCTAAACGTCAGTGCAGATCAATTGAGTCGGCTTTTCAGTGTATATTTGGCTTTCTCTGACATATATAACTCCACTCGAGATCTATCTCTTGTACATATTCATGTCACGAAGCAACTGGTATAGTCTTTATGCATGTGCTGTTATTGAGAAGATTGTCTTCAGTTCAAGGAAGGCTTTTGCAGAATTGACATAATATGTACATGTGTTATTGATCTGTGGGAAGTACTAGGGCTCAAATACTAGTTAGCATTTCTTCTCTGGTTCTTTTTCTAAACAACCTTAGATCTTGCACTAGAGCTAAATTCAATCAAGCTCAAATATTATTTCAAGCAAAGTCCAAAACCTCCATGTAAACAGAAATGGGCCAATTAAGTAATTTTCCCAAAATATTTATTTATTTATTTGTTGCATTCTAGACCAACTGATCTCCAGAGTTTCTTTTTTCAGTTTTGTCAAGTAGATGTGAACTGGCGATCATCCACAAGAGGAAATGAGCCCAATTTGGCTAGACGTCAGCCAGCAAAGTAGGACTTTTTAGGATCCCCTCTTCTTCTGGCTCCAGGAACTCAGTGTCTAAATGTGACGACTTCTGACCTTTTTTTGCTCAAAATATGGTGACTTTTGCACATCTTTCTAAGAACACCCTTTGAACAACTTGCACCAGATTTTTTTTTGTGGACCCAATTCGCCCAAAAACAAAAGAAAAGGACAGTGCTGATCTCGCTTCGCTCTCACATGAAATAGCTTACTCCCACTGGCACTATCCACACACCACAATTGAGAGTATCAAACTTTCCAGGCACCTGGATCATTCATTGCATCGGCTAATCTCCAACTAGTGTGACTTGTGCCGTTGGGTCGAGTGTGAACTCATTACCCAACTTGTTGAATTTCAATTTTCAATTTTCAATGAAAGAAATTACTCAAAATTCAATATTTTTTACACCTTGAGTCTAAAACTTATGAAATCACCTCCAGAAAATCCTCGAGCACTTTCTCATAATACCAAAAATGGGCCTCAATTTCTCTCAAAAATTAAATTCTGATGTTTTGAAATTTTCAATGACAAAATTATTCAATATTCAATAACTCTTGCATTGTAAGTCTACACATAATGAAGCCAACTTGATGCACTTGTACTCGTCAAAGGTTTCCCATTGTACCAAGAGCTTGGGGTAGATGGGGAGGGCGGAGGGGGGAGGGCAGGCACTGTGGTTTGGGAGAACTCAACATGACAAACAAAACAAAACAGCAAACCACCTTCCTTAATAGATGGATTGTCATGGTGGCATGGTTTGTTGGATATTGCAAGCTACAATGGGGGGAAGGGGTTCACTCTTTGTATTTTCAAAATACTCCATTGGAGGCCATTTTTTCCTCAATTTTGTAGGCCTAAGAAGAAACCACTCGACATTAAAGTTTAACAATACATGCATCAATGAGGATATTGTTTGCATATTATAACTTTAAGTCTAAGAAGAAATGATTTTATATTAGAATTTGACATGAAAGTGAAAGTATGATGGGTGGTATCACAAGAAAATTACACTATCATTTTCATAGATCACTTTATCTTAAAGAATAATTTGTGCTTTTGTGGTACAGTATTTTATTATTATATTCTTTCGTGATGCATTTTTCAATTATTCATCTTAATCATAGTTTGAACATGTTTTGATGTTCCTAAGCATTTCTTATATAACAAATTTCAGAAATGAATATATGAACTATCTAGGAATCTTTAGTGAGTTTGTATGGTTTTATTTCTTGTTAGAGAATATGCCTATGAAAAATATCTAGGGAAAATATCCAGTAATAATGTTAAAATGTGTGTATTGAATTTTTGGATTATGGTTGAATATCAAGAACAAAACTCATCCAAAGGTCATATGCATAATGAACGAATTTTTTCTTTTAATCCAACTTTGATTGCTACTTGTAAAGCTTGTGAAATAGTATATGTTTTCCATGTCTATTAATTAAAAAAATAAGCCTTGGATACTTTTGATGTCCATGAAGAATTATGGCATTCATAAAATTCTTATATCTTCATGAACACAATTTTTCCAACCCCATTTCCCTTGTCAAGTGGTTATGATTAACTATATAATTAAATATAATTTAGTGTGTAATTTAGCTTTGAATCAATTCCAATGTGAACAAGTTCAAGTTAACTTGTGAATTGGTATAAAACACAAGTTTTGTGATCTTAAATCCTTATTTAGTGATTTGAGATTTCAAAACATAATGTGTTTCTACTTTGTAAGTTTTTCTTTGTTTACATAACTTTTCATGATACATGGTGTTTGTGTTGTTTTTATGTTTTGGGCTTGGATTCTTGAGTTATTGCAAATGAGTTCATTTTGGTTTGGATATGGTGTACCATTCAAGGTTTTATTTGGTACATGATGTATGTGTGACAATAGTGATAATTGTAGACTTCAATGTGATAATGCATGGCATCCTTCAATTTTTTTAATATATCTTGCATTTTATTGTCAAAATAATCAAAACCATGGGTGCAACAATAGGGGAAAACAAAATCAAAATACATTTTCAAAATTTATCAAATATTTCCTAACCATTCCTAAAAACATTTGTTAAATGGTTTCTAATGGTATCATCCAATCATACTTTCACCCAATACATGTTTCAAAAAAAAAATTGTTTAAAAGGTATTATGTGAAAGAACATTAATTTTTCCTAAATTATAAAAATTAATATTATAATATTCAAATATGTAAGTCACCCTAAACTGAATTTTTTTTTTATGTTTGAATTAATTTTGGTAGCAAATATTATAACACAAAGGTAGTTTTAATGCATGTTTGTCAAATAATTAATTAAAATTGAAAATTCCATGTCAAAAAATAAAATACTCATAAAAAATTTCTAATTTCCTTCACAAATTTTTGGTCTTTGGAAAACATATTTTCTAAAATTTCAACATTTTTGAAAATAACGTAATTAATATCAAAGCTACCAAGATATGATAATATTTGTTTGATCATAAGGACAAAATGTTAAAAAATAAAATGTTTCTAAATACATTTACTCCAACACATTTGACATGACATTCCATGTTATCTCCTCATTTTCTCCTTAAAAGGTGTAAATGTTTTATGTTTAAATGGTGTAAGTTTATAATGTCACTTGCTTCCCATCCAAAGTAATCTACTTCCAAAACAATAACTTGACAAAGTCCATTGTACATATGATATTATTTTCTTAAAAATTCTAATAGGTGAAAATAATGTTTACCCTATATTAATTATATTTCAATTTTAAAAATAAGTAAGATCCTTTTATACAACTATTTAAAGTATAATTTCTATCCAATAACCAATATATGAGATCCTTTTTTTTTAAATTTCACAGAACTTCCAAAAGGAGTGTTTTCTCTTGAGGAGGCAAGTGGACTACCAATAATCTACAAAAGACTTAGTAAAATTTAATTACAATTCACAAAGGAAAGCAAAAACTTTTAGAACCTCACTATATACTTTGGCAACATGCTAGAACCTATGGTCTAAATCTAGCAATTTCAAAAAGAAATCCCTCAAAATATGGCAACTATAGGTCACTTTTTCCAAAAATAAATCTTTGTACAAGTTGCAACCCCTTATTTTGTTGCCAAGTGATGAAAATTCACCACAAACAAAAACTCCGATTGGAGGGTGTTATTTTGTCACCTAATCATAAGTGGAATAATGTTACTATTTAGTATCTACCTTTGTTTACTCATAAGGATGGTAGTTTTGACAATTGATAGAAATCTAGATTTTATTTTTAAATGAAATAAAAAGAACTTCAACTATATTTCCACTTGCTTTTTTTTGTTTTATAAATGTCTTCAAGAGTTTTTTAGGTCCTAATTTATTTTCCAAATTTTTATAAAAAATTTATTTTCCAAAGTAATCAACAAATATCTTATATTGAACTGAAACCCCCCTCCCCAAATGTAAGTGAAAGCAGAAGATTCTAAGAATTAATAGCGTACCCTGGTAAGTAAGTAACAAAATTGGCATGCTCTTTACCCAACACAGGAGAAAGGGGGTGGGGGGTGATGAACAGGAAAGGAGACCGAGTGCGGAAGAAGTTCAATAGGGCCCGTTCCACTTAGGAATACACTGAGGGAGACATGTTCCGTCTGTTGGCAACAGGTTCTACCAGCACCTGTTCCACAGCATAACTGGTGAGTGTCCCCACCATTGATTCAGATCATACGAGTGTTGTTAATTCACATCACAAGAATGTTTAGAGTGTTTCCCCAATGCTGATTCACATCACAAGTGGAATTGGCAGAACAAAAAGTTCAACCAGCAGAGGACTGCCCCTCCCACTCAGGTAAATACCAATGTTGGGCGGTTCTCACTTTTTTTTTGTGAGAACCGACCAGGTTCTCAAGATTTCCATTTTTTCCAAATTCACCCAGTTCTCAAATAGGGCGATTCTTGCATATATGATAACAATCAGTTCTCTCGTCTAGTTCTCACAACCCAATTCTCATTTTTTAGGAAATAAAATATTTTATTTAATAATTATTTAATTCCTCTATTAATTAAAATATTTTTAAAATTTAAAAATGCATGAAAATTTGGGAAAAAGATTATTCAAAATTTACATCTCCACAACTTTGTCCCTTTCAAAAGCTCCATCAAAATCAAAAGCTCTCTATTGACCAATTATGTTGTTGGTTGACTTATGTTGGTTATCATCTCAAAGATATCCAAACATTTGTCCTCAACACCCCTTTCGAATTCAACCAATGGATGCAAATGATAATAACATTTAGAAAGCATAGAAAATAAAGATTTTTTGTCATATTCTTCAACAATTGCCTTACCTTTTTCATGAACAATAAGTGAGGACACAAAACGAAGAGTTTTAAACCTAGGGTCCAACATTAAAGAAAGCATACTATGGGCCTTTCTTTTCTCATTTTTTTTAAAGAAGGGGAAAAAAAAATCCAAAACTTGAATAACTTCCTTTTTTATATTGGAGGTCAAACATGGCAACTTATAAACAACATTTCCATCTTCTTCCATTAAGTTGTCAAAGGTTGCAAAATCAATTCCACCCCTCAATTTTAGACTCATGGATATGGCTAAATTTAGTGCATCACTTAACAACCAATGACCCTTAGATGATTCTAAATACAAGTAAACACAACAAGGCCAAGAGAATTAATAATGATGCAACAAATGTGCCATGTCAAAGGAGGTGGTACTTTTGCACTCATTCTCACAAAATTCTACCTACTATAACATAATATAATTATTTTTTTGAACTGCAAAGCTTCTTGGAAAAGGATAACTTTGTTGGCAAATCTGCAATAGCAAAAGAAAATCTTAGATTATGCACAATAATAGTTCAAAAAAAACGAAAAAAATGTTATGAAAAGTGAAAATTGACAAAAAAATATGCACATAAAAAAATCTAAAACACTAAAAATTTACCTTATTTTCACTGGAGTATTCAATTTCAAAGGGGGAAGACCTAAATTTACATTTGCCTTTCCCATTCTTGCCTACCCTTTCTAGATTTTTTTAACCAAGTTATGCATTTCTATAAATCTCCTTGAGCATATTTGATTAACACATATCATAAGTCTTTGCAAATTTTTTCCTCTATTGTAACATATTGGTAAGTCTTGGAAAATGCATGCCTAAAACAAACACCTTGAAAATTTTCCTCCAAACCCAACATATCACAACTCACAATTGATTTTAGGGTTGTAGTCATCATGTTTAGACTAGATCCCTCATCCTTGACATAAACAATAATTTTTGTCCTCAATGCATAACTATCCAACAATTCTATCAAATTTTTAGCCAAAGTTTGCCGAATACTATCTATTAGCTCAAAAAGACCAAAGGTAATGTGTTTTGGCTTCCAATCATCTCCTAAAAAATAAATCACTAATGCAAAAATATCATGTCTAACTTTTGACATCCATAGATCAAAGCTTGCAATTGCAAAATGACATTCTATTAAAGTTAATAAAACATATAATTGTGTATTTTTTTCCACTAATTTGGGCAATAATTCATTAGAAAATTTTTTTTTGTAACGAAAAACAATTCTTGGACATAAATGCATACTAAATAATTTTAACTAACTACTTTCTACAAATTGTAAAGGAAAATGGTTTTTTTACAATTAAAAAAATCAAATCTTTCAAAAAAAAATTCGCTGCACATCATATTTCTTAAAAGGTTCTTTTGTAGCAAAAAAAAACTAGATGTGGAATTAGAATAAACATTTGGTCTCTTTTTAGAAGGTTGTCTTTCATTTTCCTTCAAAGGACAATTAATTTCTTCTTCAAACTTTTTTTAAATGTTAAAATGATTTGAATTTACATGTTTTTTCAATGCAGCTATGTCATTAATATATATGATTAATCCTTTCCTAGTTGTGTTTTTAGATTTATATTCAATATTGGATTATTGTGGCAAAAAATACAACCATAGTTTAAGGAGTTGTTACATTAACTTCTTTGTTATCATTAACACAGTAAAATGCCCAACACAATGCATTTATATTATTTCCTCTCCAAAATGTTCTTTGTGCTTGTAAGTTCATTTTTAAAAGATTGTTCAATTATTATTGTGATTTATGATTCAGAATTACTTCAATTTGTGATTAAGAATTACTACCTTGATGAGTAGCGAAAAAAACTAAACAATTTTATGCTCTTATTGAAGATTAAAAACTAACATTTACAAAAAAGTTACAAAATGCAATTTATCAAAGACTAAAAACTAGCATTTATAAGCAATTACAAAATGTAATCTATCTTTTAAGATTTTACAAAAATAAGATATGTATATTTTTTGAAAGTTTAAAGGGCAGGGGAAGTACCATACTAACCAAGTAAAATAGAGCATCAACATGAAAAGAGCAACAACGACAGCATGAGAAGATCAATAGAAGTTGGGCTAATAAGTACTTAAAACACACAACAATGCAAAAAGAGTAGCATGAAAAGAGCGATAGTGTGAAAGGAGTGACAAGGCAAAAAGAAGAATGCGAAAGGAGTAGTAGCACGAGAGGAACAACAACAAAAGAAAAGGAGTAATGTGAGGAGCGACAACTTGTGAAAAACAACCCAAGAGGAACAACACAAGAGGAGCAACGCAAGGAGCAACAACATGAGAAACAGTGCAAGGAGCAGTAACGTGAGGAGCAGTGTAAAAGGAGCAACATGAAAAGAGTAACATAAAAAACTAAGATCTAGCAGTGGCAACACAAAACAAGAACACCAACCAACAAGCACAAAATGAACAAAACAAGAGCACTAGAAGACAAAAAAAAAAAAAAAGTCACTATGACCAAAAATGAAGCTTGAGCTCATTTTTATACACTTTCTTTATCCCTAACCCTAAACAGTGCCTCCGCCTCCCCAGGCAACAAAAACTGATTAGGAACCTTAAACCCTAAACTACCATGAACCGGATGGAAATTCTCTAACAGAACCTATCCAGTTCTCCAAAATTAAAAATAAAGAAAACCAATTCTCGCAACCGGTTCTCTTTCATGTGAGAACCAGAGGTTGGTTCTCCATCCAGTTCTCACAATCAACCATGTCAACTGGTTCTCACTGTGAGAACCGGTCTGAGAACCGAGTCAAGATTCGAGAACCACCCAACACTGGTAAATACCAGTGTTGTTCAGGTATATAGGGTCAGAGACTGGTATCAATACTGGTATGAACACTGGTATCAAATTCCAGACCAGTCTAGTATGACCTAAGTCTGGTACCAGCTTAATACCAGTACCAGCTGGTAGGGACTTAAGTAATACCAGTCTCATACCAGTCTATATACCTGCCACATACCTGCCCAAAATCAGTATTGAGCCTAATACAAGTACCAGACTGATATCTAAATTTTCTTAATTAGCCAACATCGGTACCAGGCGGGTATCTTTTTTTTAAAGTGACAACACCAGTACCAGCTGGTATCAAATTAAGTTGATACCCGTCCTACTGTGGTAAAGACGACCTGAAAACGTATGTGAAAGTGAACTGGCACAGCAAACAACGGAACCAGCGGATGATTGCCTGTCCCACTTGTGAAAAGCCCCAAAAGGGTACCTGAAAGTGGAACTGGCAAGAACAAATAGTGGAACCGGCGGATGGCTGCCTGTGCCACTTAACTGACGGAAAAAATCTCCAAAGCTACATGAACAGGACACCCAACCCGGTCAGGTGTATCTAGGGACACGTTATAAAGCTATGGAAGACTTTGGATTTTTCATTTGGAAAGCCTGCATGAACAGCACCACCACAGGTGAGTGGCCACAAAACTCTCACACCCATTCCTCCATTATTTACTATATCATCTCTACAGCAACAGAGCAACATTCCCATGTTTTTTTTTTTCATTGTTGTCCCTACCCAACATCGCCTTCTCCCTGCAATTGGGTCTCTGCATAGGTAGCCCCGAAACCTAGTCTCTTTACCAATTTCTATTGATTTGCATTGAATACTAGCAGTAGAGAAAGTACTGTTTGTTCCGTTTCCAACGCACTAAAGAACACTCATTTCCATTCAGGTTTGCTAGCAAGTTCTAGGGTTTTGTTTTTTGTTTGCCAAGAGTTTCCGAACAGCAAGCGGTTTGCCATAACCTTAATGGCACAAGGAGGGAAACAAGTCAAGCCTTGGAGCTGGGATATGGAGTCAGGTGGGGAAAGTGTGGTGGCCGTTGTGAAGGAGTTGGCTTGCGAGATCGGGGATTCACTACGGAATGGTGGAAAGCAGTCTTGGGTTGAGCGGACGCAGGACGTAGTCCGCGCCAAGGGACCTCGCCTGAACAAGGCTATTGGCCATGCGTCTGGCAACGTCATGATCTGGATGAATCAGGGTGGATTTTGGCGCAAACTTTTAGTCTCTTCTGTGAGTTTTTTGTTCTCTTTTCTCACCTTTTTGTCCGAAATGTGTATATACGATTCTTGCTCTACAGATGCACGGATTTCTGTTTTTTGGGTTTTTTCTCCCACAAAGATGCAACCTTGATTCCAAACTATCCGCCAGAATGTAGGGTATTTGGATCAAACATGAAGATCTCACAATGCAAGCTGGAATTTTGCATCTGATTGATGGGTCCTCTTCATTTGCTTTCGGGAGTCTTGTGTGGCAAAGACCCATACTTTCTGCCTTGATTCCTTTTGCAACACGCTACTCCTTAGTGGTTGCTAAGGCCTCAACAGAGAGAACACGGCCAAATGATACTGAAATGAGGAGCCGTGTTTTATGTCAGGGTAGTCTTAGAGCAACTCAACCGGTGCTCAGTATGTTACCCTGCAAACTAAAATTGGATGAAAAAACGCCAAAACATGCCAGTTTGGCTCAGTGAAATGGTTTTGGTGCAGCATTTTTGCATAGTTTGCTGAGGTTGGTAAAAAGCACAGCAAAGCCTAACACCTGCCAGAGAAAAGTGTAATAGATATGATCTGATTGCTGCTTGCTGTTTCTGATTGGCCAGTCAGAATGATTGGTCCAGGTGGTTTGCTATTAGTAGTCTCCCACCTATATGTAGTCCCAGTTTTAGTTTTATGGATGGGGTTGGAAAAAAGTATATAACTAAACTTGGATGTGAAAAATATGTTTGCAATGGTCACATACTGAGCACCACTGGAGATGCTCTTAGCCTACTACACTTGCAGGTTTTTTGTTGGTTGTCTCCAGCTTTCATGGTTGCACATATGCACCAAAAAAAATCATGGCAAAGTTTGGTTCTTTGATTGGCTAAATGGTGTTTCCAAGCCATGGTGTTGCGAAATATTTCAGACTGAAGTTCTGACTCTATTCATCTCTTGTGGTTGTTGTGGCAACTGCAGGTGGGACTAGTATTACTCATTGCACTAACAGGGTTTATTGTATTCTCACTGTTTCTTCTCATAGCCACAGCCAATGCTGTGGTGGTTGGATTGTTGATGTCTGCATCAGCTGTTGGTGCCTTCACCGCCTGTTTCTTCACAGCCCTGACACTCATCTATGTTGGAGTTCTAACTGCAGCTGCATTTGCCATAGGGACAGCTACAGTTGTGTGTGCTGGTGCAGTGCTTTTTGTCACAGGTTTGAACTGCTGATCCCTCTCATGCAAGGATTTTGATCATCACAGTTTTTTTTTCATCAATGTTGGCTTGTGGTAACGTCCTGGGAGAAATGAATAGAGACCCTCTGGTCTCTCATCATGGTATGGTACACAGTTAATTTGTGCAATCCCAAGAGTCCATACCATGGAATCATCCTTCATTGTTTCCTTGCAGGCTGGATTGCTTTTGCTTGGGTGGTGTGGCAAGGGGTGAAGAGTAGTATGCACATTGCCAAGAACTCCTTAGCTCTCACTGGTGAAGCCATCTCAACCATATCGGGTTCTGCTCAACCACAAGTCATCACCCTGGAAGATAATACCAAATATTAAGCGCTGCCTCCTCCTGTGTAATGGTTGTATAATCCTTTTTCCATAAAGCATTACCTCCTATCCAGGATGCTTGCTACAAAAGGATGTTGCAACAAAATCAAATGCATGTATCGAGCATATGTTGTGGTGACTGCAAAGAGCCAAGGCCTTGTGTTTAGAATGTCAAAGAGGAGATACAGTGTTTAGTGTAAGTGCCATCAAGCATCAGCTTTAAATGTCTCCTCACCATTGTAATGTTGGGGAGTGACTTTTTGGTCCTGTTGCAAACAGTATCTCAAACTACATGAGTGAAAACATTGTATCTTGGTCTCATTGGAGAAGTTCTCAGTGCTTGTGAAGATATCTATCTTGGTCTTACTGTAACAGTTTGGCTTTTGTGAGTGCAATGCAACCTCAATACCTTGAAGGTTGAGTTCTTACCAACATGTTGACTGAGCAAGATTTGGATTTTCAACTGAATTCTTAGTCCTTCCCTGTTCATTTCCCTTTCTGTCTTTCTTTGTTTCTTTGTCTAGTCTTTGTTGTGGGGTTTGTTGCTAGCCAGTAGTATGGCTGAGTCTTCCTGTTGCTTCCGGAATTGCAGCAGAAACTCAGTTCACAGGATGGTGCTTGTCACCAGCCTTTACCCACTGTAGGGAGCTGATGAAGTCAGTGGGGAAGTTGTGATAGTTAAGTCACTATCATACA
>Ga0116227_10011780_pt1 | contig 14555 bp, 12 predicted proteins | sample S1TSphgellanicum_FD_89693 | JGI IMG/M metagenome (GOLD analysis project Ga0116227, IMG submission 89693) | Host-associated microbial communities from peat moss isolated from Minnesota, USA - S1T2_Fb - Sphagnum magellanicum MG | ecosystem: Host-associated > Plants > Peat moss > Unclassified... | reverse complement strand
TGCCATTCGACGAGGGGAATGAGGAAATAGAGGCCCGGACCAGCCGTGCGGTCATATTTTCCGAGCCGGAGCACGACCGCGCGTTCATACTGATTGGCAACGCGGACGCTGATGATCAGAATGAAGAGGATGACGAAGAGAGCGACGAAAAAGCCGATCATCGAAAGGGCCTCGAGCCAAAATCTTTCATAGGCTCTCTTCTTCCGCTGCTTCCGTGCGCGAGCGCACCGCGTTTGCTTTGGCTTTGTGTCGGCGCGGGATTAGGCACCCAAATTCGCGTTGCGCGTAACGCCCGCGCCTTCGAGGCTCATAGTATCGCCGTCGGATTTCGCTTCGATGACGAGAATCCGCGCATTGTCGAAGCTGATGTAATGCGGCTTCGTCGGCCAGCGGGCCTCGCCGTTCACGCGCTGTTCCGCGATCGTCGCGCGCTCGTCGATCGCGTAGAGATCGAGCAGTGGGCAGGGGCAGGCGCAGGCAGGCAAAATGGGGGCAGGATCCGTCATCTTGAGACGCGAAACGAGGATGAGCGAGGCGAGCTGACGCGCAATCGCGGGATCGACGAAATTCTCGGCCGCTGCGTGAGGCGCGACGAGCTGCGCGGGCCTAACGCGATCGAGCATGTCGAGAAACCGAGTCGTATCGAAAGGCCCATGCAGATGCAGTGCCGCGCCGGCGAGGAGCGCGGCGACCGGTCCGGCGACGAGACCGGCAAAGCTCATCGGCGGCAGTGTCGAGATCACCGGCGTGTCGCGGTCGAGGCGGGCGCGCGCGACGAAATCGAGCGCGGCGACGATAAGCGTGGCTTGACGATGGAAGATCGGCTTCAGGCTGCCATCGCAGCGCTCGAGCGTGATGATCCGGCCGGGGCTCGCTTGAAGTTGCTTGCCGCGATCGAGGCCTTCGTCCGGGTTGTCGCGGCTGAACTGCGCGATCGCCTCCGGGCCGAGATCGACGCCTCCGTCGAGCTCGCCGGGGCCGAGCGTCGCGACGAGCCTGATCGATGCCGCCGAAGCGATCGCGGCGAAATGCACGTCGGTCGGGCAATAGGGGCCGTAGCGGGTCGTCGCCAGAAGTGCCGCGGCATCCGTCACCTTGGCATAGGCCGCGAGCTGGCCTGCCTCGAGATCGAGCGGCGCGAAGACCGGCTCAAGCCCAGCGCGCAGCGCGGCGACGGCCGCGACGACGAGTGAGGCTTCTGCGCCGCCAGCGAGCAGCACGCGCTCGCCGTGCTTGAGGCCGTGCTCGGCGAGAAGCCGTGCCAAGGCTGCCGCCCGCGCGGCGAAGGCGCGATAGGTGAGCTCCGCGCGGCTATCGACGAGCGCGATCGTATCCGGCCTAAGGCGCGCCGCGCCCGAAACCAAAGTGTCGAGACTGAAGGATGCGAAAGGATCGCGACCTTCCTGCGTGCCGGCCGTCGAAGGCGCATTCATGGCATCTTTCTCCACCAAGTCTCGAGCGTCGCGCCGGCAATAGGGCTGCCGTAGCGCGGCAGGCGGTCGGGCGCGCCGAGACCGGTGGAGGCAGCGATCCAAAGATCCGACGCGTGATAAAGCGGCACAACGTAGAAGCCCGACAGGAGAACGCGGTCATAGGCGCGCACTGCCGTGACGAACGCGTCGTGGCTTTTTGCAGCGAGCAGCGCATTGATCATGGCGTCGACGGCCGGTGATTTGACGCCTGCGAGATTGAACGAGGCAGGCTGATCGGCGCTCGCCGAGCCCCAGCGCCCGCGCTGCTCGTTGCCGGGCGAGGCGGAGGCGACCCAGCTCCCGATCATCATGTCGAAATCGAACGTCTGGCGGCGCCGCTGGTATTGCACTTCATCGACCACACGGACGCTGGCTTCGACGCCGATGCGCGCCAGCGAGGCGATGTAATCGAGCGCCAAGCGTTCCTGGTTGCGGTCCTGCACCATGATCTCGAAGGCGAGCGGTCGGCCGTCCTTCACGGCGCGGCCGTCCTCGATGCGGTAGCCGGCCTGTTCGAGCAACTCGAGCGCGCGGCGCGGCTCGATCCGATCCTGGCCGGTGCCGTCCGTGACCGGGGGGGCCCAGGTGCCGTCCATGATGTCGGCGCGCACCGCGTCGGGAAAAGGCGCCAGCAAAGCAAGCTCGGCCGGGGTGGCGGGCCGACCCGTCGAAGCGAGCTCGGAATCGTCGAAAAAGCTCTTGGTGCGGGTGTAGAGGCCGGCAAACAAATTGGCGTTCAGCCATTCGAAATCGAAAACGAGCCCGAGCGCCTCGCGCACGCGGATGTCGTCGAAGAGCGGCCGGCGCAGATTGAAGACGAAGCCGTCGAGGCCTTTGGGGCCGCCGATCGGCAGGCTGCGGCGCAGCACGCGATGCGTGCGCAGCGCCGGAAAATCATAGGCCGACGTCCAGCGGATCGGACTGTTCTCGACGCGGAAATCGAGAAGTCCGGCGCGGAACGCCTCGAACAGGGCATTGCCGTCGCGAAAATATTCGAGATCGATCTCGTCGAAATTATAGAGGCCGCGGCTGATCGGTAGGTCCTTCGCCCAATAATCGGGATTGCGTCGCAGGATCAGCCTTTCGCCGGGCTTGACCGAAGCTACCCGATAAGGCCCCGAGCCGATCGGAATTGCGAGGCTCGACTCGTCGAAATGCTGGGGATCGACCTTATCGTGCGGCAGGACGGGCATCAGAGCGAGCGTCAGCGGCATCTCGCGATCGTCGATGCCGCTCAAGTCGAAGCGGATCGTCATCGCGTCCGGCATCTCAATCTTCTTGACGAGATTATAGGCGAAGCGCTGCTGCGGCCGGCCTTTGCGTTTCAGAAGGTCGAAACTGAATAGGACATCCTTGGCGGTGATCGGCGTGCCGTCGGAGAAGCGGGCGCGCGGATCGAGGCGAAAGATGACATAGGAGCGGGCGTCGTCCGTCTCGATGCTTTTCGCGATCAGTCCGTAAAGCGTAAAGGGCTCGTCGAGCGAGCGGGCCATCAGGGTCTGGAAGACGTTGGTGTTCAACCCCTGCGCCGTCGAACCCGCCTTGAGGTTGAACGGATTCAGGCTGTCGAACGTGCCGAGAAATCCGAGCACCAGCTTGCCGCCTTTCGGCGCGTTCGGATCGGCATAAGGCAGATGGTCGAAATCGGCGGGCAAGTCGGGGCTGCCGTGCATGGAGATCGCGTGCATGGCGATCGCGTGCATGGCCGGTTCAGTGGTCAATTCCGGGTTTTCGGCGGCTCGCGTCGGCACGAGGCCGAAGGCGAGCGCAAGTATTCCTGCGGCGGCGATCAGCCGCCAGCGGGCGCTCTCGAGAATCGCGCTTGCGTTCATAGCCTCACCTTTAGATCATCGTCATGCGATTCGCATGGCCGGGGACGACGGGCTTCACAGCTACGAGAGCATCCCGCCTTCAATGGAACTATTGAAATGGAATCATTGAAGGCGGATAAGATGCCCTAGATTCATCAAGTTAGAGCATCGTTCGGCGCGCAAAACCGCGCACGCTTTTGCGCACGATGCTCTGGCAGCGATGACGTCAATTTGTCGCCGTAATCAAAGGGGAAGAGCGTCGAGTTTCTTGACGATTGCCGGCTAAGGCGTCTTTGTGCTGCCGGCGGTTTCGCCAACGCCGTTTTCCCGCAGCTCGACGCAACGCCGATCTCGCGGTGCTGACCCATCTGAAAGGATTTCTGAATGCCCTTCCCGTTGAAGCGCCTAGGCGCTGCAAGCCTCGCAGGCGCTCTCCTCCTGGCCGGTGGGCAGGCCTTCGCGCAGACGCAGCGCAAGCCGGCTGCGCCGGCTCAGGCGCCAGCGCAGCAGCAGCCGGCGCCTGCCGAGCCTGCCGGCCAGCCGCAGGGTCAGCCGCAAGGCCCGATGAAGGTGGACCTGCTACCGACGCAGAATGATTGGACGAAAGTTTGCGGCAAGGATCAGGCCGCCGGTAAGGATATCTGCTACACGACCCGCGACTTCAGCGCGCAGGCCGATCAACCGCCGGTGCTGGCGCTCGCCGTCTACGACGTCAAGGGCGAGGACATGCGGATCGTTCGCCTGCTGATGCCGGTCGGTCTCATGCTGCGGCCGGGATTTCGGTTCGCGATCGACAAGGGCGCCGCGCAGGAAGGCTCATTCGAGATTTGCTTTCCGAATGGCTGCTTTGCGGAGGCGCGCGTGAAGGGTGCCGTTATCGATTCGATGAAGAAAGCGACTGCGATGAACGTCGCGGTGCGCAACCAAATGAATGCCGAAGTGAGCTTCGCGATCCCGCTGGCCGGTTTCGCCAAAGCCTTCGACGGTGCGCCGATCGATCCGAAGGTCCTCGAGGAGCAGCAGAAGAAGCTGCAGGAGGAATTGCAGAAGCGGGCCGAGGAAGAACGCAAGAAGCTGGAAGCTTCGCAGCCGGGCACAGCCTCCGCGCCGCCGGCCGCTGCGCCGAAGTAACGCCCGTACAGCCGTCGGGCACGACGGCTGCGATGCGCGGTGCAGATCCGCGCGTCGCAGCTGAAGCGGCTTTAGTTCATCCGCGCGGTCTTGATCTGATAGGCGCCGTCCTGCGCGCGTTCGAACATCTCGTCGACTTGCGGGTGGCGCACCGGATCGCCGGACGTGTCCGGCAACAGGTTCTGCTCCGAGACATAGGCGACATATTCGGTTTCGGCGTTCTCGGCGAAAAGGTGGTAGAAGGGCTGGTCCTTGCGCGGGCGGACCTCTTCCGGGATCGCCTGCCACCATTCTTCCGTATTGGCGAAGACCGGATCGACGTCGTAGATAATTCCCCGGAACGGATATTTCCGGTGCTTCACGACCTGCCCAATGCCGAATTTCGCGAAGCGGTGTTCCATGAGACGCAAGGCCGCCGGACAACGATAAAGCCGGGATGACCCGGAAGGTCAGGCAGGCCAAGTTGGGTTACCCGCCGCTGTTCGGGTTGTCAACCAGTCGCCATGAGACTTCCGCAAAGCTGTCATAAATCGGCGTCGGCGTTGCGGTCATCGCCGGCTGCAAGTGGCCGGAGCGAAGGCGGAAATGCTGCAAGACGTCACCTCGTTCTTTCGCACGCCGGAGCTTCTGACGACGGCCGAGATGGCTGAAGCCGATCGGCTGGCGATCGAAGGCGGCATTGCGGGCAGCCGTCTGATGGAGCGTGCGGGGGCTGCCGTGGCCGATGCGGCGGTGGCACTTCTCGGCGCGACGCGGCGGTCGCGGCGCGTCGCGGTCTTTTGCGGTCCCGGCAATAATGGGGGTGACGGCTTCGTCGCGGCGCGGCGGCTCGCCCTGCAAGGCATCGATGTGCAGCTCGGGCTTCTTTGCCCGCGCGATGCGCTGAAGGGCGATGCTGCGACCGCCGCGGCGGCGTGGCGCGGACCCGTTCTGCCGGTCGCCGAGATCGGCCTCGACGAGGCCGATCTTGCGATCGACGCGCTTTTCGGTGCCGGTCTGACGCGTGATCTCGACGGCGTTGCAGCCGAAACCGTCAGGCGGCTCAATGCCTGGACGCGCCGCACGAGCCGGCCGGTCGTCGCGGTCGACGTGCCCTCGGGGATCGACGGCACGAGCGGCGAGGTGCGCGGTGTCGCGATCGAGGCGCGATGCAGCGTCACCTTCTTCAGGTTGAAGCCCGGCCATCTCCTCTTGCCGGGCAAGACGCATTGCGGCGTGCTGCGCCTGGCCGATATCGGGATTCCGGCTTGCGTGCTCGCGCGCATAAAGCCGTTCTGCAGCCTCAACGGCCCGGATCTCTGGGCGGCAGCCTTTCCGCGGCTCGAAGCGGGCGGCAACAAATATGGCCGTGGCCATGCGGTCGTCGTTTCCGGCGGTCCGGTCCATACCGGCGCCGCGCGCCTCGCGGCCCGCGGCGCCTTACGGGCCGGCGCCGGCCTCGTCACCGTCGCCACGCCGCGCGATGCGCTCGCCGCTCACGCGGCGGCTCTGAATGCGATCATGACGCGGCTCTGCGACGGACCAGAAGAGCTGAGCGCGCTGCTCGCCGATCAGCGCCTCAATGCCCTCATCATGGGGCCGGCGCTCGGCGTCGGTGAAGCGACATGCCGCCTCGTCGAAGCAGCGCTTCGAGCTAGGTCCGAACGCCCCCGCGCGGTCGTTCTCGACGCGGACGCTTTGACGAGCTTTGCCGACGATCTGCCCCGCCTCGTCACGGCCATCCAGGGATCGGCCGCGCACGTCGCCTTGACGCCACACGAGGGGGAGTTTCAGCGTCTTTTCAATGCCGCGGCTCAGGATGCGCCTGCGCTGGCGGCCAAGTTGAACGCCAAGTTCAACTCCAGCTCCAAGCTCGAGCGTTGCCGCGCCGCCGCCGCCCTGAGCGGCGCCGTCGTCTTATTGAAAGGCGCCGACACGGTCGTCGCGGCGCCGGATGGACGCGCAACCCTTGCCGCCGATCTGCCGCCCACACTGGCGACCGCCGGATCGGGCGATGTTCTCGCCGGGATGATCGGCGGCCTGGCGGCGCAGGCCATGCCGATCTTCGAAGCCGCCTCCGCGGCGGCCTGGCTCCATGGCGCCGCGGCGCGGCGCTTCGGGCCAGGGCTCATCTCCGAAGATATCCCGGAAGCCTTGCCGGGGGTCTTCAGCGCGCTCCTGAGACCGGATGGGCGTGGCGGCTATTTCGTCCCCCTGCCATCATGAAATTGCTTCACTTCTTTGATCTTTTCTTTGGTGCGAATCGCCGGTTCGCCTGATCAAAGCCATGTGATGCTAGAACACCTGCGCGCGCCCGCGTCATGACGCGCAGGACCTTATTTTCCCTCTGCCTTCCGGTTAGCCGATGCGAACGCCCAACGAGATCGATTTCTGGCGCGGCTTCGCGCTCATCACGATCTTCGTCAATCACATCCCGGGCATTTATTTCGAGCGCTTCACGTTCCGCAGCATTTCGCTGTCGGACTCGGCCGAACTTTTCGTATTGCTCGCCGGCTGGTCGATGCGGCTTTTGATCGAGGGGCCGGCCGCCTCCTATTCGCCAGGCCGCTTGATCTTGCGCCTCGGCAGCCGGGCTGTCACGCTCTACATCGCCCAGACGATCATCACCGAGCTCGCCATCGCGATGCTCGCCGGCGCGGCCATCGGGCTCGATGCGCCGTTCCTCCTCGATTGGCATAATGCTTCGGCCGTCTTCCAAGAGCCGGTCGAAGCCCATGTCGGGCTCGTCTTGCTGACCCATCAATTGGGTTATTTCAACATTTTGCCGCTCTACGTCATCTTGATGACTTGCGCGCCGCTGGTGGCGCTGACCTATCGCTACGCGCGCCCGCTGCTGCTGCCGGCCTCGCTCGCGCTTTATGGCGCGACGCTCGTGACGGGCATAAATTTCCCGACCTGGCCGATCGAGGGAAGCTGGTTTTTGAACCCCTTCGCCTGGCAGCTCATCTACGTGCTCGGCTTTCTCCTCGCCGGCGGTGACGGGATCGCCGCCTTCGCGCGGCGCAACCGGCGCTGGCTGCGCTTGGCCGCCGTGCCGATCCTCGGCTTGGGCGCGGCCGTGGCGATCCTCAATTATTCGCCGGAGCCGATCGACGTGCCGGACCCGAAGCTCTTCTTCGTGTTCGACAAGACATTCCTGTCGCCGGCCCGCCTCATCCACGCGCTCGCGTTGGCGGCTTTCTTCGCGGGCAGCTATCAGGCGATCGCCCGCTGGATGCCGCGTAGCTGCGTCTATCTCGCGATGCTCGGACGCAATTCCCTCAACGTCTTTTGCGTCGCCTCGCTTCTCAGTCTCGCGGGACAGATTTTCCGCTATGTCTACGAGGGACGGATTGCCGGCGATGCGATGATCGTTATGATCGGCATCATAATCATGGGTTTTGTCGCATGGGTATCGGAATGGCGCGATCGGTTGCGGGAGAGCACGGCAAAGCCGCAAGGCTCGCCCTTGCCCTCGCCGGCTTCTTTGTCCTGACGGCTTCGGTCGCCGCCGAGGACGCGGTCGGGCCGGGGACGTTGCCGCCGCTGAGCCCGGCCTGCGACGTGCCGCCGGTCGACATAGCCTCGCCGGCGCCGCTCGCGCGCGTCGCCGCCTCGCTGCATAAAGGCGGCAGCGTGCGCATCCTCGCGATCGGTTCGTCCTCGACCTATGGGATCGGCGCCTCGTCCGGCGTCAAGAGCTATCCCTCGCAGCTCAGCGACATTCTCGCCAAGGCGATGAAGGACGTTACGATCGAGGTCGTCAATCGCGGTATTGGCGGCGAGGTGGCCGAGACGACGGCGGCCCGTATCCATAATGAAGTCGCCTTGGCGCGCCCGGACCTCGTGCTCTGGCAGCTCGGCACCAACGACGCGCTCGCCCGCGTCGATCCGGACCAGTTCGAGCAGACGGTCCGCTCCACTGTCGATTGGCTGAAGGCGAATAAAATCGACGTCGTGCTCGTCGGCCTGCAATACACGCCGCGTTTCGCGAAAGACAAAAGCTATTTCGCCATTCTCGAGGTGCTACGCAAGATAGCCGCGGAAGAGAACGTGCTTTATGTGCGCCGCTACGACGCGATGCAATTCATCGCCAAGACGCGCGCCAACGAGCAGATGATGTCGAGCGACAATTTCCATCTGAACGATCTCGGCTATCAATGCATGGCCGAGCACGTTGCCCATGCGGTGATCATCAACCTCTTCGTCAAGCGCTTCCGCCCGGCCCCCGACTCGGGGCCGTGAGGCGCCGTCATTGCGAGCGAAGCGAAGCAATCCAGGGGCAAAGGCCGAAGCGGTGGCACTGGATTGCTTCGCTTCGCTCCCAAAGACGGTACATTGATTGAGAAATCTTTCGCATCCTCTGATCGCTGCGCGCGCAGATTCCCGCGACAGTTGAATGATTGGAGACGCTCGATGACCGAGGCAGAACTTACGAATCTGTTTGCGCATCTCGGAGCGCGGGAGCCCGCCGCTTGGGCGCGGTCCCAGATCAACGAGAACATTCCGCAGCTCGCCCGCTTCCTTTTCCTGCGGCAAGCCTGGAAGCTGGTCGTGCCCGAAAAAGATCGGACCTGGATCGCGCAGGAAATGCAGGAAATGAACATGGACGCAGGGTCCAGGCGGAGCCATCGGCCCGGCCTTGCGGCGTTTGCTGAACCAAGGCGCAAGCGAAGACGATCTCACGCGCGTCGTGCGCGTGATGCAATGGTCGCTTTTGTCGGCGCTGTGATACCTCCTCGATGATCCGGGCGATGTCGAGCCCGAGGTCAGGGATATCGCGTGGGGCCTCTTTCAGGTGGACGAAGAGGGGCGACCGATCGCAGCCATCTCTGGCCTGCAGGAATCTCTGCTCGAGTCAGAGCCGAGCGGCCGTGAAATGCGACCGTGACGCTTCAGACGTTCGGCGGCTTCCGCGCGCGTTCGAGATGGTACGGTCGTTGATTGGCCTATCGGCGCAGCGTTTGTCCGACGGCGCGGTCATCGGCAGCACGTTAGGCTTCAGCATAAAGTCGTAGGTGAACCCAAGATCCGCGCGTGCCTGGATACGCGGCTCGAGGCCGCGTATGATGCGCTGAGAGGTGGATGACACGCTGAGAGGCGATGCGCTCTGGCGCATGCGCATGTTCGGTTCAGCCACGTCAGGCGCGCCTTTACGTTACCTCGAACCAGGCGGCCAGGCCGCTCACCTGGCGCTCCAGCATGAGGCATTCGATTGCCCACTTGCCAGGGTTGTCGGCGATGAAGGCGACGTGCTTGGCGCGGTTTTCCGGCACGAGCACGCCGTCGCGCCAATAAGGCTCCCAGCCATCGTCGAGATCATGCAAAAGGCGCATCGCGTGGCCATGCACGTGCATCTGTTGCACGAAACCCGTCTTGTTGACGAAGCCGAGCGTGACGGGCGTGCCGCGCTTCACCGAGAAGAGCGGCGGCGTGTCGAACCCCTTCGAGGCGAAGCCGTTCAGCGTCCAGAGCTTTGTAGGATCCGCATTGGCCGGCAGCGGCGCATCCTTCGATTTTGCGCCGCCGTCGATCACGATATCGACCTTGCGGGAAGCCTCGAGATGGATGACCGGCGGCAGCAGCGGGTTTTGCTCCAGCGAGCCGATCATCGGCAGCGCCGCGCGGGCATCGCCATGCACCTTGAAGGCAAGAAGCGGCTGGTCCGGCTCGCCGTCGCCGCGCAAGACGAGGCTCGCTTCCTGATCGTCCGCGAGAGGCAGATCGAACATCATGTCGAAGCGGGCGCCGGGCCCGATCGGGATCGATCGGCGCACCGGCTCGAACGCCTCGCAAGGCTGACCGTCTATGGCGAGGATCAAGGGACGCAGGCCGAGAAAGCTGATCACCATCACGCGGGCATTGACCGCGCTGACGATGCGCAACCGTATTCGCGCGCCGGGCGCGAAGGTTTCGGACTGCGGCACGGGCTTCGAGTTCACGCTGACGCGCTGACCGATCCGTCCGGCGCGCAGCGCGTCGGCAAGTGCCCCGAAATCGTTCACGATCTGCGCTTTGGCATCGAGCTTCCAATCGGCGATGACGAGCATGAGATCGGCATCGACGACCGGCGGGTTCGCTTCGTCCACGATCAGCGCGCCGTAAAGGCCACGGCCCTGCTGTTCGGGGGTGAGCGGGTAGACATGCGGGTGGTACCAATAGAGGCCGCTATCGGGCGGCGTGAAGCGATACTCGAAGCTTTCGCCGGGCTGCACCGGCTTTTGCGTCAGGCCGGCGACGCCGTCCATCGCATTGTCGATCCGCATCCCGTGCCATGTGAGCGATGTCGGTTGATCGAGCTTGTTGATGAGCCTGACCTTGACCTCATCGCCTTTCTTGAAGCGCAACAGCGGTCCGGGCACGCTGCCATTATAAGCGAGGACCTGGGTCGGAGCTTGGTCGGTCTCGAGCGGCAACGTGCCTTTGGCCGCTTCGAGCACGATCGTTCGATCGTCCGCGGGCGCGGCGTTGCCGGCCAACGGAACGAGGCTCGCGAGGCTCGAGCCGATGAGCACGCGACGGGTGACAGGCATGAAGACTCCTAAGGCGGCATCGCGGCTATTTACGCGCGATCCCTGATTACGCGCGATCCCTGAGCGCATCAGCCAATTTTTTGCTGCAAGGCGGAGATGCCATGCTATAGAGCCGCCCGACGCGGCGGGACGGCAGAGGCTTGCGCGCCGGCGGCTGCGGGCGTGGCGGAACTGGTAGACGCGCCGGATTTAGGTTCCGGTGGTGCAAATCGTGGGGGTTCGACTCCCTCCGCCCGCACCAGATCCTCGGCCCGCGTCAAGTGTCGATGGCGATCTACAACGGCATCGCCCGGTGCACGAGACCAAACGGATAAGGGCATACGAGAGATGCAGGTCACCGAAACGCTTTCGCAGGGCTTGAAGCGCGAGTTCAAGGTCGTTCTTCCGGCGCAAGACCTCGTCGCCCGAGTCGACGGCCAGCTCGCCGATTTGAAGAACAAGGCGCGGATCAACGGCTTTCGTCCGGGCAAGGTGCCGGTTTCGCATCTGAAGCGCCTCTATGGCCGCTCGATCATGATCGACGTCGTGCAGGATGCAGTGAACGAAGCGAATCGCAAGATCGTCGAGGAGAATGATCTGCGCCTCGCGACTCAGCCGAAATTCGACTTCACAGGCGATCAAGAAGAAATCGTCAAGGCGCTCGAGGCGCGCAGCGACTTTGCTTTCACCGTTGCGCTCGAGGTTCTCCCGAAATTCGAGGTCGGCACGTTCGAAGGCCTCGAGGTGGAGCGCCTCGTCGTCGATGTCAGCGACGAGGAAGTCGCGGAGGTTCTGCAGCGTCTCGCCGACCAGAACCGCACCTATGCCGACAAGGAAGCCGCGGATGCGGTTGCCGAGAAGGGCGACAAGGTGGTTCTCGATTTCGTCGGCAAGATCGGCGAGGAGGCCTTCGAAGGCGGCTCGGGCACCGATATCGATCTCGTTTTGGGATCCGGTTCCTTCATTCCCGGTTTCGAGGACCAGGTCGCCGGCATGAAGAAGGGCGATAGCAAGACGATCTCGGTGACATTTCCCGACAATTACGCCTCGGCCAAGCTCGCCGGCCAGGCGGCGACCTTCGATGTGACCGTCAAGGGCATCGCTGCGCCGGGCGACGTGACCCTAGACGACGAATTCGCCAAGAATTTCGGCATGGACGATCTCGGCAAGCTGAAGGACTCGCTGCGCGGCAATATCGAGAAAGATTATTCGGCAGCCTCGCGCATGCGGTGGAAACGGTCGTTGCTCGACGCTTTGGACAAAAAATATGCATTCGACCTGCCGGAAGCGCTCGTCGCCCAGGAGTACGAGCAGATCTGGTCGCGTGCCGAGGCCGAGCGCCAGCAGGCGGGCCGCAGCTTCGAGGACGAAGGCACGACCGAAGAGGCGGCCAAGGCCGATTACCGTAAGATCGCCGAGCGGCGTGTTCGGCTCGGCCTGGTCGTGGCGGAGATCGGCGAGAAAGCCGATGTCAAGGTCAGCGATGAGGAGGTGACTCAGGCCTTGATCCAGCGCATGCGGAATTTCCCGGGTCAGGAAAAGGCCGTTTGGGAGTTTTACCGCAAGAATCCGGACGCCATGGCCGAAATCCGCGCGCCTCTTTACGAAGAGAAGGTTATTGACCATATCATGGGCCTCGCCAAAGTGACCGATAAGAAGGTCACCAAGGACGAGCTGATGCAGGCGCCGATCGATCCCGAAGACGCTGCCGCCGGCGCAGGCTAGAGCATCGTGCGCAAAAGTGTGCGCGGTTTTGCGCGCCGAACGATGCTCTAACTTTATGAATCTAGAGCACCGGACCCAAAAGCGGCCCCGGTTTTGTGTAATCCGGCGTATAAACAAACGGATAGAGCGGCAGCTCCGGTTCCTTTGGAACGTCCGCTGCGCTAGAGCATCGGACCCAAAAGTGGATACCGGTTTTGGGATAAATCCGATGCTCAACTTTTTGAATCTAGAGCATCTTATCCGCCTTCAAATGATTCCATTTGAAGGCGGGATGCTCTAGCGGTCCGCATTCGGCCAGCAGCTTGCGGCGGCCTCCCTTTGCGAAGCGCGGCCCGACGCATTATCTTGCAAAGCGACGATTTACTTCCTTCCAGCAGAAAGATCAGCCATGCGCGACCGCGATCCGATCGAAATTTACGACAACTATTTGATTCCGCAGGTGATCGAGAATACGAGCCGGGGCGAGCGCGGCTTCGACATCTATTCTCGCCTGCTGCGCGAGCGCATCATCTTCATGACCGGCCAGGTCGAAGACCACATGGCCTCCGTCATCATCGCCCAGCTCCTCTTCCTCGAGGCGGAAAACCCGAAGAAGGAGATCTCAATGTATATCAACTCGCCGGGCGGCGTCGTCACGTCGGGACTGGCGATCTACGACACGATGCAATTCATTCGACCCAAAGTCTCGACGCTCTGCATCGGCCAGGCTGCCTCGATGGGCTCGCTTCTGCTCTGCGCCGGCGAGGCAGGTATGCGCTACGCGCTGCCGAATGCCCGGATCATGGTGCACCAGCCGTCCGGTGGTTTCCAAGGCCAAGCCTCCGATATCCTCCGCCATGCCGAGGACATCATGCGCGTCAAGCGGCGGCTGAACGAGATCTATGTGCGGCATACGAGTCGGGATTACGACACGATCGAGGCCACGCTCGACCGCGATCATTTCATGTCGGCCGAAGAATCGAAAAATTTCGGCATCGTCGATCACGTGATCGAAAAGCGGCCGGAGGAGTCTCCGGTGGCTGCGGTAGTGGCCGCCAAATAAGCCGATAGACAGAGCTTTTCGACTGCTATGTCAAAGGGTTGATTCGGAAGCCCTTTGGCATGCGCCTTGCTTCGTAGTCTGTCCGCGGGCTGTTCTGTCCGGGCAGCTTAACGATTTCGGCGCAATTTCTCATGATTCTAGCGTTGGACTGTTGCGCTGATGTGACGATAGTGGCTCTGCCTTCGCTTCGCGAGGTTGGGTCTTGATCCGGCTCTTGAGCCGTGATGCATTTCACTTTCGGGCGGCAGGACGCGGAGGGCCGAACGCAGACCGAGCGACCGGTTCAGGGGGAACTGGCCAAGAAGAACACGGCGGCCTGCAAACCGCCGCATGTCACACCTAGAGCGAAGGCCGGGGATCTTTTTTTCAAAGACCTCAGCCGGCACGGAGAATTCCCATGACCAAGGTCGGCGGCAGCGACTCGAAAAACACGCTCTATTGCTCGTTCTGCGGCAAGAGCCAACACGAGGTCCGCAAGCTGATTGCTGGCCCTACGGTCTTCATCTGCGATGAATGCGTCGAGCTCTGCATGGATATTATCCGTGAGGAGAACAAGTCCTCGCTGGTGAAGAGCCGCGACGGCATCCCGACGCCGAAGGAAATCTGCAAAGTTCTCGACGATTACGTCATCGGCCAGTTTCAGGCGAAGCGCGTCCTCTCTGTTGCGGTCCATAACCACTACAAGCGGCTTAACCACGCGACGAAGCATAATGACGTGGAGCTCGCGAAATCGAACATCCTGCTGATCGGCCCGACCGGGTCAGGCAAGACGCTGCTCGCTCAGACGCTCGCCCGCATCCTCGACGTGCCCTTCACGATGGCGGATGCGACGACGCTGACCGAAGCCGGCTACGTCGGTGAGGATGTCGAGAACATCATCCAG
>Ga0116227_10011779_pt1 | contig 14558 bp, 9 predicted proteins | sample S1TSphgellanicum_FD_89693 | JGI IMG/M metagenome (GOLD analysis project Ga0116227, IMG submission 89693) | Host-associated microbial communities from peat moss isolated from Minnesota, USA - S1T2_Fb - Sphagnum magellanicum MG | ecosystem: Host-associated > Plants > Peat moss > Unclassified... | reverse complement strand
TTTTTTTAAAAAATTTATTTTTTTTTTTTTAAATTTTTTTGAGTTCATCAAAAAGTGTATTTTAGTGTGAAAAAAAAAAAAAAAAAAAAATTAAATATAGTTTATGACATGAGATTCAAAAAAAAATGGGGTGAAATCTTTTAATTGTTTGTTAATTATAAATTGAGTTGCAACAACATAATTTTTTTCCCAAATGCTTTGTGTTTGTTTTTCATTATGCAAATCATACAATTAAATTAGTAATTAGCTAATATTTATATGTGTGAATTAATTATTTAAAATAGTGATTGAAATTAGTTAATCAACAATAATTTATCTGATTTTATTTGAAATAATTATCTGAAAATGAAATTTTGAATTAAATATCTGATAGTTAAATTATTTTGATTGATTATTTGAATTAATTAACCAGTGAGCTAATTATCTAAATTAATTAGTTTAATTCAATTAATTAATTAATTAAGATAATTAGTATCAAATAATTAGTCTAATTCATCTATTTTGTTAGTAGGTTATTTCAAAAAGTTAATTATTCGATTTTAAATAATTTATTACTAGATGATTAATTATCAAAACTCATATAATTAGTCATTTATTATCTGAAATTAAAAAAAAGAGATTATTTTCATTAATTAACAAACTAGTTACTTGAACCAAACTGATTTATAATCCAAATTAATGGTTAATTATTCAGTTTAAGTAATTGTTTCAAAATTCAATAAATTACATATTAATTAATAATATTGAATAAATTATTGACAAATAATTCATTACTAAAAAATAAATATGAATTTGGGTAAAAAAACATCCAGATATAAATAGGCATATTCATATGTACACCTGAACTAGATTTTTAATATAATGTACACATTGCTTTTAATTTCACATTCAAATTAATTATATGTATTTAGATTATTAATATTTTAGTGAATTTAGATCATTAATGATCTAATATTTATTGATGAAATAATAATTATCTTAATTAATCAGTTTAATTCATTATTAAGTATCCACAACTCAAATAAATATTTATCTGATTATTATTTGATGAATAAAATTGGGAAAAAAAAAAAAAAAAAAACGCTGGGAGCTCGGGGGCTCGCCGTCTACCGCCTTCCACGATAACGGCAGGCGAATGGACCGGCATGTGCCCAGTGTACAAGACTTCCAAGCTCTCCATTGCTTTGCTGCACTGGGCTGTTTCGCGTCTGTTTTTTTTCACCTGAAGTTTTCGTTGCGCACAATTGCAATCTCTTCAAGGAGGCCATGGCACGCGGAAGCAGCAATAATTGTAGTAATAGCAGCAGCAGCAGTAGCAGCAGCAGCAGCAGCAGAAATCGGGAGGAGATTGGCGAACAGCGTAGCATAATGGCGTGTTTGGCAGATGATACTTTGCTGGAGGTTCTACGACACCTACCAACAAGATATCTGCTTCACGCAGTAGCTCTTGTTTGCCGTCGCTGGAGACGATTGTGTGAAAGCCGCTTGGTATGATGCTTTTTTTTCCCCTAAACCCCAGCCCGCATGAACCAACCCTCCACGACGTCGTGGTGTTGTTGTTGGATCTGGAGTTATGTTAGGCATCATGTGAAGTTGTTCAGGAGGAAAAGGAGAGAGAGCTAAGGTTTTTTCTGCTTCTTGTTTTACGCTATTATCGCAGCTAATAAGCAAATTTGCACTCGAAAGAGCTTGGATCTGTCTTGCATCCATTGTTGTTGAAACTTGTAGGTGTTTTTTCTTTGTGTTTTTGCAGGTGTATGAACTGGTGCCCCCACTTTGGACTCCCACCTATAATCCCTGGGGAGATATGGTACCTTCCTTCCTTTATATCTTCGTCCTTCGGACTATATGCTGTTGGCTGTATTTGCTTCATCATTATGATTTGTCTGCTCGGGCATTACATGGATTCCAGCTCTCATGTATACAAATCTATCTCTAGGTTTACATTCAAACTCCTTTTTGTATAGGCACCAGGCTATGGCTGTGGTATAGCAAACTATGTGACCTTGAGGGCATTTGATACATTGTTGCTGCAAATTGTAATGTAGAGTTGAGATTGTCATAATGTGAATCTGTGCATTTTTTAGGGTCTTTTTCTTTGCACAAGCTTGTCACAAAATTTGAAATTGGCTAAAGCAGTGTATTTTTACTATAGACAGAGGGACGCATTTTGAAGCTTGCCAAGCAGCATGCCTCCACTCTGGTGACAATTCAATTACATGGGTAAGGTCTTGTATACTGTTATGAGGATAGAAAGAAATTGTTGTAGATATTGATTTCTTTCCTCTCAAGGTGTTCTGCATTATTGTTTCAACCTGGGAAAAGTGTAGCATCAGGTTTCAATATGGTTTGTTGATGTTTTTGAACAAGTAATTGAGACTGAGCCATCCTGGATTTTTGATCTTGTCCATTTCCAGACTAAAGCAACTGAACAGCAAGGCTCTGGAAGAGACATGTATGGAGTTGCCACATTTGCATCATCTGGAAGTGGTTTCATGTCCACAATTTACAGTTGCAGATTATTCAAGGATCTCTAAAAATCTTCCCAGTCATCTCTCTACACTTGTCCTACTAAACCTACCACAGAATGGCATAGTCTCAAACACCTCTGATATTTCATCTTGTGATGATTTTATTGAGACCCTGCAAAAGCATTGCCAGAGCTTGCAAAAGCTTGCCTTGGATATATTTGGGAGTCCTGGCACTTTAGATGGGCTCTTGCAGGCTTGCCATGGCCTTGTCTCACTCAACCTCAATAGCAACACGCTAGGCTGGCATCACGTTGGGTGCATATTCCAATCCTGCTTGTCCTTGTGTGAGTTGTCTCTTATATCTGCACTTCTGGACAACAATGATGAACAAGACACAATTCCGCTGAACAAGACCAAGGTATTCAACTCCAATAGTCTTTCAGAGACAATACCCAATTCACTGGTATCGCTTCGCTTGTACAAGTCCACAAAGCAGTCATTTGCTTGGGAATCTGAACCTGGGGTACATTTGCTAAGGGCTAGAGGACAGCAGCTGCAGCAGCTGCATGCCCATGGACTGTTTAATAGCAGCTGGTATATCATACATACATTGTGCTTCAATCTCAAGTGCCTCGACTTGTCCCACTCCAATGCCCAGACATATGTTCTTACCAAGGTGTGAACCACTTTGCACTTCTGCATGTTTCATTGATGTTACCAGTAGGTGCCAAGCATGCAGCAGCCTTGCAGTATATCTTTACAAGTCTGCATCTTTTAAATTGAGCTCAAAGAGAGCTGGGGCTGGAGAATCCTGCAGCTGGAGGAGTCAGCGATAGTAAAATTAGTCCAGCAGCTTAAGAAGCTGGAAGACTTGGCGCTGCCTGCAGCCACAGATCGAATCCTCTTTGAGCTTGGTGGCCATTGCCCGCATCTTTCCAAATTTTTTTTTCAGGTACTGCTTTATCATTATGGAATCCACAATATCAATCCACCAGAAGCTGAGTTGGAAGGGATGCCATCATTCTACACTATGGACATTCTCTGATGGGATTCGGTAGGGATAATGAACAGGAAGGAATTGATCTGGTAAAAGCATGATGTGCATGGCAGGGCCATGGACCCAAACTGCAATTGCCAGCACAGTCTCCAGTGACAGATTTTGGAGTCTCTTCTCTGGCTCAAGGCTGCCCTAAGCTTCATGTCTTGAGTTTAGAAGGTTGTGATAAAGTAACCATCACCTCTGCTCGGTATGTCACCTCTTCCTTTTTGCCAATTTTCATACTGTAAAAAGGAGTAGATATTTGGGGTAAGCCATGCAATGAATGTGTGTTTATGTCCATTCTCTTTTGGTGACAATCAATAAGGCTAGGGCTTAAGTTTGAGACCTAACAGTGGGAACCTACTTTGGCTATGGTATGCATAGACTGATAAAATTTGACTCATAGACATGTTGTAGAACATGGAACATCTATGAAATGGTGTGTGATGATGATATAGAGGGCTTGGTCTTTGCTGTCACAGGGACAAGCAGAAATGAAATAAAGCTTAACCCCACAAGCTTGTTGCAGTTTAAATGAGGATACTGTTGACTTCCTGTATTAGCTATGTCTCCTGAGTGTTAATCAATGTCACAACTGAGTCTTCCTATCAGTTTTGGAAATGTGACAGAAACTCAGGATGCAGATTTGTGTAGAATTGTTTGCCCAAAGAACTACACCCACCACTCAGGAGCTGATGAAGTCACTGGGTAGTAATGGCAGCTAGTCACTGCCATCTGTGATGAAGGTGGTAGTCTGATACTTTGAGAATGACACTTACAATGTTGTGACCATGCTCATTGTTGTTGTGTTTGGTTTGTTTTGGCTGGAACTGACATAACAGTTACTTTCAAAGTGTAATTGTGGGGTTTTCTCTGCAATCTCATAGATATGGCTTGATCTTACTGTTATGTTGACTATTACTGCCAGCCAGTTTTGTAGTAGTCTTCTCATCTGTGCTCCAGAAATGTCATAATGAATTTTTTTGTGGAGGTTTTTCACTATGTCTGATTGAGTATTGGGTAGGTCAGGGCACTGGCCTTTCATTGCAGGGAGCTGCAGGTGTTGCAGCTCATGGGATGCCGCTGCTGGACAGATGATGCTGTGGCAGTACTCCTTCCCCGTCTTGGACACTCATTGCTGTTCCTTGACCTATTGGCCTGCCCTCAAATTTCATCGGCTGGCCTGTATGGAATGCTTCAGTTTATACAGGTCAGTCTTTGTATAGGATGCTGCTCCTACACCCATCAGACCATAGAAAGAGAAAATGCTATAGAAAGGTGTGATAGGTTTGATCAATCACATTTGCTGCATTGCATGTAGGTTTAACTCAGTAATTGTAGTTGAACTGGGCTCACCTTGACACTTGATTGATGATTTTCACCCTGATGGCTGAAAGATGTATGTCATTGTGTCTTCCTTTGCATTAGGCCCATGGAACAAGCCTTCGTGTGTTGGCCATCTCCCGAGCCCTTTTTGCATCATCTCGCTCAGAGTTGGCTGAGATGAAGAAGTTAGTGCCATTTCTTGACATCAGAAAGGGTCATGCTAAAATTGACTGGACGGGGTTTTACAACTCTCGTCCCTGGAGCTACCTTTAACATTGATCTCAGTTCTCTATGTCGATTTATTTGTGCCTCAGGCAACAGGTGAGATACTTATCTCCGTGGGAACTTGTGTATGTAAGCAGTCTTTCAGGCATTTTGTTGATGCAGACTGGACTTCAACTCTCCCAAACACAGAGAAATGTTGTATTTGGTGGTTTAAGATTAGCTGTGTGCTAACAAATCTCAATGATTTTCATGTGCTACATCAAACCTGAAAGTGTTTAATCCCTGATTCCTCACATGGCTGCTGAACAGATTACTCTCATATGTTGCCGCAAACTGGCTTGGAGTTAAAATACCAAGGGGTGTAAATTGTTGTTCCAACTTGTATTGAGACAAAGACTCTGTTGGGAGTGTCTGATACCCTGAATCATCTTGTGGGCTTGATCATATTGCTACTTGCTTCTCTTGCAGTTTCTTGGATTTATCCCATGATTCCAAAGATGGAAATGTTGACATATTTAACAAGCTGGCTAAGCCAGAATATGCAGGTATTAACACGATTCATATGTCTCAAGTGGATCCCAATGTTTCAGGTTCTTTTTTAGTTCTAATAGATGAGCCTGATTAGTCTGCTGAACAAAAAGAGTTACTCTTCAAAGTTTCTATTCAAAACAATAAAATAAAATATTCTCTGTTCTTCAGTGATTAGTTGTTTCTTTTTTTCTGTTTTCTTTTTTCTGTGATATTCTTTGCACAACAACCACTTTAGAATCTCACCCATATGGTGAGACTGTGTGTGTGGTTCTCAACCAAAGACATAATAGACATCACAGGTGATATCCTTTAGAGTTTCCCTTTTCCTTAGTGTCATGATGAGCTCCTCCCTTGTGTTCTTGCAGTTCTAAGCTATTCTCCTGTTGTCCTGATCTGTCAACAGGAAATGGTTATGACCTACAGGGAGGCCCAGTGGCTTTTTGCAGGACAACCACCCAAATCACAGTTAAGTAGGAGAATGTGTTGCCACAAAAAGTCACATTTGTGCAGAAGTAAAATCCATGTGCACAGACATGACCAAGGTATGTGTGTACTAGGCAGGCTGCACCCAGGGTGGATGATCCAACTCTGACAGAAAAGGCTGCCCCGGATGTAAAGTAAGGAAGATTTTACAGATACAGCACAAAGTAGTTAGTGTTACAAATGGACAAGAAATCTGACGATTAGAGTCGGGCAAACAACTTCAATAAGGGGAATGTTGTGTTTATTGTTGAGTCCAACTCCTTTATGAGCTTAAGGTAGTTTGGTATATTAATAGATTGTGGTCAATATAATTGAAGCACTAGATTTTGTCTTCTTTTCTGAATTAAGATTGAAGTCAAAAAAGAGTCAAGATTGAAATTCTACAACTTGATTTTAAAAATTAAGATTGGTGCCATCTCTTCTAGCACGAGGGGCATTTTGAACTCTGTCTTCCATCAATAATTGACACTTTTGTTTTGAATAATTTAATATTGAAGGAGATGGGATCCAGACTCCAGATTTCAGAAGTCTCAGCTTGAATATCATGTTATTTGAATAACAATTTGTGACTCTCATACTAAATATGACATGGATGTTTGAGGCAAGGAAAATTAGTTGGTTTATAGTTTAATTAGTATCGGGGTTTAAGCAGGAGAAGTGTGTCGTTTAGCATGACAGCGCTGAGGCTATTTCTGGTAACCAGCAGCCTGGAGCCGGTTACTGATATATATATATATATATAGAGAGAGAGAGAGAGAGAGAGAGAGCGAGAGAGAATTAATATGTAATATAACTGAGGTGTGGTGGAGGAGACACATCAGTGAGATTGCCCCTCCTTTTCATCTTGTTTTTGGGTCTGATTTTTTCAATCTGAATTTTGTTGGGGTTCAGTTGATGGGCAGCAGTGATTTTACTAACTCTCATGTGTTTGGTTTTGATCATTGTGAAGATTTTTCAGTATAAAAGCACAAGATTTGAATCCCATCCAGCTTCAAAGTAAATAACTGGACCCAGTGGTTCTTTGATTCTGATTTGTTTATTTATCCAAAGAAAAAAGATCTGACAGTTCTCTGATTCTGAAATGTTTTAAATAATACTAAATCTGTGATCATTATCAAAATCAAAATTACCTGCCCAACACCGCCCAGAACCTCCAACCACTAAACAACACTCTTCCTGAGCCCCGACTCTGACATCAGAGGAAAAATTGATGGGTTTTTGGGGATTTAGGGTTTATGGTTTAGAGGAGAGAAGTGTGTAATTTTTTACACTTCTGTGATTTTTTGGTACCCTCCTTGAAAATGCCAAAGGTTGAAAGTTAGACCCATCTACTATACTAGAATTGTTGTCTACAACAGCAACAAGGTTCTACAATTCGGACCAATTTTTGAAAGGGCATAGAACAATCTAGAGCTCTAAAAGCGTCCTCCATGTGCAACGCCCAAGTTTAATTGGCGCTACCCCCCACACCCCTGCCACTTTTTGCTGAAGTGCCTTGCTGTTATTTGCTTACATATCTGGCTAGTTCTCCACAAGCTTCCCAACTTTAGCTAATGGTTTTTCAGGCACCATCACTGTGGATAAATCTGGCTCTCTTCTTGGCCCATAATGTCTGTCTGCCACATACATAACATTTTGTTGGCTGGAGGTTTGTGCTGTGAGCCTTTTTGTTGTCTCCTTCCAGCAACAACTTACGTACTTCCAGAGGAGGAGGATGTTAAACACCCCCTTACGAACTTTTTGCGGTTTGATTTTGGTGAATCTCCTTCATCCTTTTCACTGACTTAAAGTTACTTCTGTTTGCATTATGAATGTTGAATCCAAATCTCTAGATTAATTCATAACTTGGATCACTAGAGCTAGTACCACCCAAGACATAAGTTATATGAGACTTCAGGTGGGTGAGCATTTGCACAACAACACACAATGACCACCCTCAATTATGTGCATATAGCCCCAGCCAACATCATTTTGCAAAGAAGCTCAAGACTTCATTCTCTCTACCAAGTATGTTGCTGACCCACAAGAAAGCGAATTGTGACAAGTGCATGTTACAATCTAAATGGACATGTAAACACAAAGAATCCACGGCTGCAAATCAAGATGTAAGGTAAATTGGTCATTTTTCACCAAAGTGGTTCCCAAATCCATGATGAAATTTTCGAGAGATTTTCATTCCTCAAGAAATAGCAAGAGTAGGGTATGGAAACTTTACTTAAGAGGATTTATATATTATTTCTTGTAAGGGACATCCATGTTTAATACAAACCCATTTTTAGGTTCTCTCCCATTACCTTGGCTTCCATGAATTGGGGGATTTTTCCCCCTTAAACAGATGAGTTCCAACATTTAGATCAAGATTGTGAAACAAAGAGCTAGACTATATTAAGGCTATAACTGACATTGAGGTTGTGACTTTGTGACCATTGTTGGGTGGGTAAGTCTTTTACTGGGTTATATACCCTTTTGGGCCCACAAAAATACCCTTCCTGGTTGATACAGATTTCTCATACACCTTTAATTACTCTACATGATTGGACACATATTTCAGACTTGCCCTAATTTTACCCTAGTTAACTAGTATGTAGTTGAGGTTTACTTTACCCAAGGTGCATGATAGTTAGGAGGCAAATCAAAGTGGGTAAATGCAAAGTCATTGTGTAGCTTTGAAGGTGCTGAATTATGATGGGTTTGTTTGAACTATGGTGGGGTATTTTTGCAGTTTGTTTTGTACTTTGAGTAAGTTTGTTATCTTTTATAGTTGGAGCTGCCTCTTGGGATTGTGTTATCATTTGCCATTGTAGAAATAGCTTAAATATATTACTAAAGGTGCCAATCAGTGATTTTTTCTGACAAAACTATAATCATTTAAAAACCCCCAAATTGGGATTTTTTTGGAAAATTGTGTTCTTAAAGTGTAAATTTGACTAATTTTGCTAAATATTTGGAAATTTTCTTCAAATTTTCAATAAAAAAAATTTGGGAAAAAAACCCTAGTGCTAATAAGGCTTCTATTTATCTTTGTTAATTTTGCATAATTGATTTTTTGAATCTCATGTGCTTATATTTGCAATGCTGATTTTAAACTAATTGATTTTCCCCACATACAAGGTGGCATATCTGTAGACAAAGTACCATATTACCTTACATTATACTTTCAATTTAACCATTTATAACCTATAAATTAACCATAGGGAGGGAGGTGTCCACTGTTTTCAAAAGAAAGGGAGGTTAAAAGGGGAATTAGGTTGAGTGACAAATAAATGAATTGACCCATTCAAAAGGAAAGGGAGGAGGCTAAGCCAGTGATTTTTTATTTTTTGTGCCGAATTTTCACCATTTTGTGAAAAATATTTTCCAAAAGAAATTCTGTAACAAATCCCCTGTTTTGAAAAAAAAACAGCTGAAAATTGAAAGAAGTTCAAAAAATTCCTCAAAAATCATCACAATTGCCTATAGTATGAAAGGGTGCTTAAGATTTTATACTTTCATATTCTGAATATTGCCAAATTTGGCTATATATGCTTATGGACTATTGCCACTTGAGCAACATTGGAAAATTGAGAAAAAAAAAATTGGGGCCAGCATGTGAGCATGTTTGTAAGGAGAGAAAGGTAAGTTTATAGGTAGACTTGTGAAAGGATAGGGTCAGAGGTCTATAGGTAGGTATGAAGTCCTGAGACAAACACACAATTTTTTGTTAAATGGATTTGAGTTCATCACTGTAAATCTTTTTAATCAAAAACAAATGTCCACATACCTTCCCCCCCCTTCTCCTATGAATCTAGTGGTGTTGGGTGGGTATATTGATTTTAATATATTAGTCAAGTAAGGGTATATGAAAAATTCTAAATACATATATTAGCCAAGTAAGGGATAGGTTATTCAATTTTTTTTAGTATGGGTAAGGGCAAAGGACAATCATTTACCCTTTTACAGAATATAAGTATATATAGATATATATACACACACTCACTTTTTTTCAAAGTTTATCACATTGTGGGTATTTGTGGGTTAAAAAAAAAATTCTCAAACATATTTGAAAGGTTCTCAAATAAATTTGAAAGAATTGGCATGGGCCCTTAGGGCATTGCTTGAGATCGAAATTCACAATCACAAGGTTCCTCAATCAATCTATTTATTCGGCAACAAGTTTCAAGGGCACGAATTTCATCATTTTTCACAATTGATACTATTAATCTTTTGTGAATATTCAAACATCAAATTCATTTTTCACAATTGATATTGTTAATCTTTTGTGAATTTTCAAATGTGTTCAATGAAAAACTCATCACCTGTTTAGAGCAATCATATAAAGACAATACCATGTCAAAAGTTGGTGTCATTTTGGGGAACAATCACAATAACACTAATACTAGCTACCACTTCCAAAAGCAACCACACATGCAATGTGTAGGAAAGAGAATGATTTCTTGTTATATAGAAATGCCATGGATAGAGGACCAAAGGAACAACAAACTTATCATTAATCATGCTTACAACTTGCACCATTGGTTCCAAAAATTTTGGAGGATGATTCACAACTTTCATGTTTAGATTGAGCAAGTTAGAGAAATGGCCTTCATTGGTTTGCATGTGTAGAAGGTATCTAAGCTAGTTATTAAGCTTGCATGGACTTTTGTAAGTTAGATAGAATTTGGTTGTAGTTTAGAGTTGTGAAGTTGAATTGGCAAATTAAGGTCACATGTTATCATCCCTTTGTAAAGGGTTTCCTCAAATTGCCATATTCAATTAACAAAGAGAAGTGCATTGAAAACTCAATGGAGAATAATTTGAATTAACTTAGGTTTAGTGCTTTGTAGTTTCAAGTTTGTTTGGGACCTAGGTTTACAAATTTCTTATACATAACATCATCATCTTCTTAAACATGTGTTCTACTTGAAATATTATGCCCATTTGAAATGGTAATAAAAAAGTGATTGAATTCACCATTTTTTGACTATGTTATTGAAGATAATGATGCCAAGAGAAACTACATATACATCTTGAAATATTTCTTTTCCACTACTTCATGAATTTGTGTCATGCTTACAAACAATTAACAAAATGTGTTTTCTATAGTTTCATCATTGTGATATCTAACATTGGTGTGAATTGAAAATCTTTTTTTTTAGCTCTTCCTCCACATTGCATGATGAATGGAAAGGGAAGGCAAAGAGCGTTAATTACGTATATCCTTGTTGATCTCTACATGCAAGTTGTAAGAGTTGTTAAACATGTCCTTCCATTTCAAGGTTCATTCACCAAACCATTTCCCCTACCATTTTTTATTTACATCTTGTTTTTCAATTTTTTGTTCTAATGTTGCACACGTTTTCTATGCCAAGTTATTGTTTGCAAATGTAAATGTAATTTTCAATTGTAAAAAATATTGAAACATTTAGGTTACCAAGTTTTTAAAAATAGCAAGAACATTGTGTCTTATGAAATTTCATGCATCATATGTCATTGATGTTGAAATCATACAATATATAACATAGAAAAACTTTGATTTAATCCATGTGCAATTCCAAGGGGTAAAAGCACAATCAAAGGAGCCACCCAAGTGAATGAACACTCTTTAAAACTGCATTTCTATATATTTAAAAAACCACAAGTGAAGTGCATAATAGTTTGGATTCTCATAATTTTTTTGGGAATATTTTCCATTGATTGTAGAGTTTACATGCTCAAAGTTTAACACAAATCAAAAATGTTTTTTCATGTTCAAAGCATTCAAACCTCAAGAGTGGATAATTTTTACTTTTTTCAAACGTTATTTTTTTCTACCAAATGCGCACCATTCCTTTTAAATATTGGAAAGGATTTTAACATTGATAATTAAAAAGGCAAAAGGACTTGAATCGATGAATTTTTTTTTCATAATCAATTTGAGCACATTTGGCTCAAAAGTGCTTTTGACTTTGAAAATTATGGATTTTGAAAAGTTGTTCATGTTTATGTGATAAAGGGTATGAATGTATAATATACATGATATAAAATCAATTTATAATCAAAATTTATTTATATCTAAAATGCAATGTTATAAGAGTACTTGAAATATAAAATTTTAAATTATAAATCAACATAAAAATGACATGTGTCATGTGTAGTCCTTAGAAAAGGACTTTTACCTTGGTGCCTTAGCTCCTTTGGCCATGTTTTCACCTTAAGAGATTTGGAAACATCTTTAAATGGTGACAATTTTTGATAAAAATAAGTATTTGGCATGATTATCAACAAGGCTTTAGTCAAACACTTGAAAAGTTACTCTAGTTTTCCAAAATCAAAAGTGACCAATTGTGTAGATTATGTATTTTGCAAGAAGACTCATAGCAACATTTAAAGGTTATAACCTATAATGCACATTATCACAAAATGAATGGGATAACATATACATGCAATATTATGTATGAAGAAACTTTAACTAATAAGGTGAAAACATGTGATAAAATATAAGTGAATGTTACATTACAAAATCTAGGGTCTTTGGTTAATATATTATGCATTGTTTTTGGTTAAATATGCTCATTGAGTTATTCTAAACTATTGTAAGTAATAATTTTAAAATTACAATTATCACAATGTAATAATTATGTGGAAAGTCAAACATAATAATATCTGCAACAATTTAGTGAAAATGATTATGAGGTCTAAGGAACATTTAACACAAACTACAGATGTGAGAAAATGCATATGATAATATAAACTACCAACATTCACACCAAATAACCCTAGGCTTCTAAACTACCTTGAGTTAAGGGGTAGTTGATAGTGCTTAAGCCCATTATGACTAGCTAGGCAAATGCTCAGGATGTGGATTAAGATTAAGATGTGGAATAATTAATTTCAAAAGGAAGGGGAAAAACTACAATTGTGTCTAAAAATTGTGAAAATTCATAAGTATGTGATGTCTATCATAAGGGTTTGTGGCGGCCCAACAAGTTGAATTAAGTCCAAAAATAACATTTAAATGCAGAATTAATTATATAATTGTTTGGTGCCCTAAAAAATGCAATAATTTTAATATCACATCTAATTACTTAAGTATTCATTAAACATTTGTGTTGAAGTCTTTCATCAAATTTATATCGTTTATAAAATGATTGAAAATTAAAATGTTTCAAATATTAATTGAGATCCATTGTGTTCATGATTTTTTTTAGAAATTAAAAAAAATTTGAATCATTACAATGACATGACCAAAATTTAAATATTTTATTCAAAAGGCTAATAATTTTGAAAATGCCATTGAACTTAATTGATGAAGCAATAGGCAATTGGATATTTCTAAAATATATCAATTTTATGTTCCAATTCTATTATATATCCTAAGGTATCAGTTGAACAATTTGTTTATTAATATTGCAAGACTTGCCTAATTGAATTTTCACAATTCATAACTACTTCGAGGCTTGAAGTTCAGCACATAATAAACCCACACTATTGTCTAACACTAATGCAACATGAACCAACAAATTTATAATACATAAAAATTTTAGTTGTTCAACACACAAATTTTTGACAAAATTCATAATACAATGTCACTTCTCAACTCCTACATTAATTGTAAATAATCCTTTCTCTTTACACAATGACACTTCTTATATGGTGCTATCACATAGTTACCAATGTAAACTACATTTGCAATTTGTGCACTTACAATCAAAATGTCTCATGTAGTGTACATTGGCATGTGTTATCCCCAAAAAGGTTCATATGAAATATCTAACATCTTGTCAAAATGGAATCTATCATTCTAAATCATGAGCACTTTGTGCAACTCATAGCTACCATATACAAACACTTGGGATCCTTTCAAGGTTTGTACATATCCTACATGCACACACAACTTGTGGAAGGACAAATTCAAGGTTCCTTGATTTGTCCAATGGATGAAGAACTAGAAATGAAGTAAATCTATGCAAAGATGTTAAAAAAGAGTGTAAAAAATCCCTTAAACCCTTGAATGAAGCAACCAACTAAGTTCATGAGTGACCACACAAGTGATGACAATTGTCAAATTTTCAATAGATTACGGGTTCCAAATGGCAACGACTGAATGGTTGTGCAAATTGGAGGAAGTTTTTGTGTTTGGTTTCCTTTTTGGCCAAGTAAAGTAGTTTAAGATTTTTATCATTTCATGTTTTTTGCCAAGTAGGAAAATTCTAGCCGGCACCATGTTCCTTAAGTTACCACACTAATGGCACTTGTGAATAAATAATTAGCCAAATCCATATCCGTGTGCACCCTTTCTTGTGGCCATGTGGATATCGTTTTCGCTCCTATGGCAAGATCTCTCCTCTTCTTTCAATAATTAATTGATTAATTGATTAATTTAAGAATGCTTTATGTGTTTTTTATGCCCTTGTTACCTTTCTTTTTTTGTTTTCCCCCCCCTTTTTTTTTTTTTTTTGGGTCCTTTTTCTTTTTTTTTTTTTTAAAAAAAAAATTACCCCTTCCATAACCCCCCCAAAAAAATA
>Ga0116227_10011777_pt1 | contig 14558 bp, 14 predicted proteins | sample S1TSphgellanicum_FD_89693 | JGI IMG/M metagenome (GOLD analysis project Ga0116227, IMG submission 89693) | Host-associated microbial communities from peat moss isolated from Minnesota, USA - S1T2_Fb - Sphagnum magellanicum MG | ecosystem: Host-associated > Plants > Peat moss > Unclassified... | reverse complement strand
GCCCACAGCAAGGTGCCGAGTGCGGTGGCCACCAAGATCAAGCCCCCGCCCATGGTGGGTTTGCCCTTCTTGACCAGGTGCGACTGCGGACCATCACTGCGCACCTGTTGGCCGATCTGATAGCGGCTCAAGGCCGTGATCATGCTCGGCCCGATGCAGAGGCCGATGAGCAATGCCGTCACCGCCGACAGAATGCCGCGCAACGTCAGATACTGAAACACGTGAAAGCCCGAGTAGAACTTCGCCAGGTATTCGGTGAGCAACAGCAGCATGGCTACTTCGCTCCACCGGTGAGTGCCTGCACGACGCGCTCCAGGCGATTGATGCGCGACCCCTTGATGAGCACCGTCACCCCCGCGGCGATCTCGGCCCGCAAACGCCGCGTCAAGGATTCCGCTTCGGCAAACCATTCGCCGCCCGCGCCGAAGGTCTCGACCGCGCCCACGCTCAAAGGACCGTGCGCGAACAGCCGCGTCACGCCGCAATCGCGGGCATAAGTTCCCATGTGCGCATGGCTGTCGTGACTGGAATCACCCAGCTCCGCCATGTCGCCGAGCACCAGCCAGCGCTCGCCCGTCAGTCCGCGCAGCACATCGAGGCCCGCGCGCACCGAACTCGGATTGGCGTTGTAGGAGTCGTCGATGATCCAGCTGCCGTGCAGGCCCGCCTTCAATTGCAGCCGGCCCGCGACGGCGCGAAAGTCGGCGAGCCCCGCCGCAATCTCCTCGAGCGAGGCACCCGCAGATGCGGCGGCCGCCGCCGCCGCCAAGGCATTCACGATGTTGTGGGCGCCCCCCGCTTTGAGCAGGATCGGCGCGCGTCCCAGCGGACACCGCAGCGTGAAGCGAGTGGCGAACTCGCCCTGCTCCACCGCCTGCACGTGACCTTCGGCGCCGAAATCCGCGTGGCGGTGCATGCCAAAGGTCGTCACGCGTTTCGCCGTGGCCACGCCGCGCCAGTAGCCGGCGTACGCATCGTCGGCGTTGATCACGGCGATGCCGTCGGCGCTCAAGGTTGACACCGCTTCACCTTCGCCCTGCGCCACGCCGTCGAGATCGCCGAACCCTTCCAGATGTTCCGCGCCGGCATTGGTGATGAGCCCGACGGTGGGCTGCGCGATGCGCATCAACTCCGCGACATCGCCGACCCGGTTCGCGCCCATTTCCACCACGGCACTGCGGTGCGAGTCCTCGAGGCGCATCAAGGTCACCGGCACGCCGATGTGGTTGTTGAGATTACCGTGCGTGGCCATGACCGCGCCCATCCGCGCGAGGATCGCCGCCGTCATTTCCTTGGCCGTGGTCTTGCCGTTGCTGCCCGCCACCGCCACCACGGCCAGCGTGAATTGAGCGCGCCATGCCGCCGCCAACGCTTGCAGCGCCTGCAGCGTGTCGCCGACCACCACCTGGGCCACCGGCGCATCGACTTCACGGTCCACCAGCGCACCGACCGCACCGCGCTGCGCCGCCGCCGTCACGAACTGCGCGCCATCGAAGTTCGGGCCGTGCAGCGCCACGAACAGCGACCCGGGATTGAGCGTGCGGCTGTCGGTGGCCACCGCGCCATAGGGATGATCCTCGCCGACCAAGCGTCCGCCCACGGCCCGCGCCGCGTCCCCCAAGGTGCGTTTCAGACCTGTGGCCATCACGCCGCCGCTCCCAGATGCCGCAGCGCCTCGTCCCGATCGCTGAAGCGGCGGCGCGAATCGCCGTAGATCTGATAGTCCTCGTGCCCCTTGCCCGCGATCAACACCACATCGCCCGGGCGTGCCTCGTGTATGGCGGCGGCGATCGCCGCGCCGCGATCGTTGATCACGCGCGCCGAGTGCAGCTTGATGCCCTCCAGAATCGCACTCGTGATCGCGGCAGGATTTTCGGAACGCGGGTTGTCGTCGGTGACGATGATCTGATCCGCGAGTTCATCGGCGATCGCGCCCATCAAGGGCCGCTTGCCCGGATCGCGGTCGCCGCCGCAGCCGAAGACGCACCACAGCGCTCCTACGCAGTGCTCGCGGGCGGCGGCGAGCGCTTTGGCAAGCGCGTCCGGCGTGTGCGCATAGTCGACCACCGCCGTCGGCCGCGCGGCGCGCGCGTGCGAAGCGCCCGTATGCACGGCGCCCGTACGCACACCGTCGGCGTTCACCACTTCCATGCGGCCCGGCGCGGCAGCACACTGCGCCAGTGCCTGCGCGGCGTCGCTCAAGGACTTGCCCAGCGACAGCAAGCATGCGATGACCGTCAGCGCATTCTCCGCGTTGAATCGCCCGATCAAGCGCGTCTCGACCGCGAGCCTGCCGAAGGTCCCGTCGAGCTCGATGACGATACCCTGCGGCCGCGCGCTGACCTCGGCCGCATACAGTGAACGATCCGCCAGCCAGCCTGACTGGCCCGCGCCCACCCACACCGCCGTCATCTCCGCATCACCGGCGTAGCTCTGCGCGAATTGACGGCCGAAGTCATCGCCGACATTGAGAACGAGGTGCTCAAGGTCGGGCAGCGACAGCAACTTCGCCTTGGCCGCGCCATAGTTGGCCATGGTGCCGTGATAATCCAGATGATCGCGCGTCAGGTTGGTGAATGCGGCGGTGTGGAACCGCACACCGTCGGTGCGGCCCTGATCGAGCGCGTGCGAGGAGACTTCCATGGCCACCTCCTTCACGCCGTTCGAACGCAATTGCGCCAGGAAGCGCTGCACGCTCACGGCATCCGGCGTGGTATGCGTGGGCTGCGTCAGTTGCGCCGGGCGGCCCACGCCGATGGTGCCGATATAGGCCGCATCACCGCCGAGACGCTCGAGGCATTGGGCCAGCAGGTAGGCGCACGTGGTCTTGCCGTTCGTGCCGGTGATGCCGGTGATGCGCACGCTTGACGACGGCCGGCCGAAGAAGCGATCCGCGATGCGTCCCGCGAGATGTCGCAAACCCGGCACCGGCGCCGTGAACACCTCGCGGGGCAGTGCCGGGGGCACGGCGTCCGCAGCCGGTTCCCACAGCACGGCGCTCGCGCCGCGCGCCGCCGCGTCCGCGGCGAACTTCAGGCCGTGGGTACGCCCGCCCGCCAATGCCAGAAACAAGCTGCCCGAACGCACCTCGCGGCTGTCCAAGGTCATGTCGCTGACGCGCGCCGCATCGGCGGGAACTTCCGCGATGCCCTCGAGCAGCCAGGAGAGTGCGGCGTTCATTGCACGTCGTTCGCCTGCACCAGCGTCGTCGCCGGTACGTTTTGCAGATCATCGGGCGGAATGTCCATCAAGCGCAGCGCCCCGGACATGACGCTGGCGAACACCGGGGCCGCCACCGTGCCGCCTTGGGCCAGGATGCCGATGTCCTGCACGTCCCGGCTCGGCTCGTCGATCACCACCACGGTCGCCAGCTTCGGGTGCGTCGCCGGCACCAGGCCGGCAAAAACCGCCATGATCCGGTCGGTGGAATAACCGCCCGCGATGGACTTGAAGGCCGTACCGGTCTTGCCGGACACCCGATAGCCGATGAGCGTGGCGCGCGTGGCGGTGCCGCCCTTCTCGACCACCTGCTCCATCAATTGGGTGAGCTCGCGTGCCACCTTCGGATCGATCACCTGTTCGCCCGGCACGGGAGCTGTGACCTTCTCGAAGGTGATGGGCCGCCGGATGCCGCCCGCGCCGATGGTGGCGTAGGCATGCGCCAGCTGCAGCGCGGTGACCGACAAGCTGTAACCATGCGACATGGTCGCGATGCCGATCGGCCGCCAATGCGAGTAGTGGCTCAAGGTACCGGCGGACTCGCCCGGATAGTTGCTGCCGGTGACGTGTCCCAACCCCAATGCGGTGAGGGTGCTCCACATCTGCTCGGGCTGCAGCGACAGCGCGATCTTCGCCATGCCGACGTTGCTCGACTTGGCGAGCACGGTCGCCATGTCGATGACGCCGAAATTGTGCTCATCCTCCTCGACCTTGGTGCCGACCTTGAAGAAGCCCGGCGAGGTATCCACCACGCTGTCCGGCCTGTACTGACCCGAAGCCAGCGCCGCGGCCATGATGAAGGGTTTGACGCTCGAGCCCGGCTCGAAGATGTCGGTGGCGGCGCGGTTGCGGTAAAGGCCGGCCTTGAGCTGCTCGCGATCGTTCGGGTTGTAGGAGGGCTGATTCACCATCGCCAGCACCTCGCCGGTGTCCACATCGATGGTGATCACTGAACCGGCGTGTGCGCGGTACTCCTGCATTGCCGCCTTCAAGTCGCGGTATGCCAGGTATTGCACGCGCAGATCGAGGCTGGTCGTCAGATCACGGCCGGGGCGCGGCGCGCGGATGCTCTCGACATTTTGCACGTAGCGACCGTAGGAATCCTGCAGCACGCGCTTGGCGCCGTCCTCGCCGTTCAGCAGTTGCTCGAACCCGAGTTCCAGTCCTTCCTGGCCGTGGTCATCCACCGTCGTGAACCCGACCACGTGGCCGGTCACCTCACCCGCGGGATAGTAGCGGCGGTACTCGCGCTGCAGGTACACGCCGGGAATGCCCAGCGCCTTCACCTTCGCCGCCTGCTCCGGCGGCATGTGCCGCTCCAGGTAGAGAAATTCGCGGTCCAGGTTGCTGGTGATACGCCGTGCGAGCGTCTGCTGGTCCTCGTTGAGGGCATGCGCCAGCTTCGGCAGCTGCTCGATGTTGTCGTTCAACTCGTGCGGATTTGCCCAGACGCTGTCCACCGGCGTGCTTATCGCCAACGGCTCGCCGTTGCGGTCGGTGATGGCGCCGCGGTGCGCCGCTATTTTTGCGACGCGCAGCGAACGGTCGTCGCCCTGCTTCTCGAAATAATCGTGATTGAACAGCTGCAGCTCCACCGCGCGCGCGGCGAGCCCGAGCGCCGCCAGCGCCACGCAGCCGAACACCACCGCCGAGCGCCAGCGGTAATGCTTCGCCTGCGTGTCGTTGTCCTGGGCGCGGGGGTTGCCGACGCGTGACTTCACGGCCTGACGATCCTCACGTCGCGCGTCTGCGGCAGATTCATCTGCAGCTTGGCGTTGGCGACCCGTTCCACGAAGGCGTGCGAGGACCAATAACTTTGCTCCAGCTGCAGCCGGCCCCACTCCATGTCGAGCGCATCACGCTCCGCGTTCAGCTGCTCCAACTGCACGAACACTTCGCGCGCCTTGTGGCGCGCGTAGATCACCTGCACGGATGAGCCGAGCACGGCCAGCCACAGCACGGCGAGCAACAACGGCAGCAAGCTGCGCAGCGTCATGCGGCGGCTCCTTCGGCAAGGCGCTCGGCGACGCGCAACCGCGCGCTGCGGGCGCGCGGATTGAGATCCACTTCGGCAGGATCGGCCTCGATGGCCTTGCCCACCAGCTTCAACTTGGGAAGCGCATGCGCCGGTATGTCCGGCAGCCCCGCGTACATCGGATCGGCCAGCGAGTGGCGGCGCATGAACTGCTTCACGGTGCGGTCCTCGAGCGAGTGAAAACTGATGACGGCAAGGCGTCCGCGCGGCGCCAGCCGGACGAGCGCCGCATCCAGGGCGGTCTCGAGCTCGCGCAATTCCTGGTTCACGTGAATACGCAGCGCCTGAAAGACGCGCGTGGCGGGATGTTTGTGGGGGCGGCCGGGCGCGTCCTTGCTGCGCACGACGCGCGCAATCATCTCCGCGAGTTCAAGCGTGCGCTCGAACGGCTTCACGGCCCGATCCTGGACGATGGCCCGCGCGATGCGCGGTGCGAAGCGCTCCTCGCCATACTCGCGAAATATCCGGATCAACTCCCCCAACGGAGCCTTGTTCACCACATCGGCGGCGCTCACGCCCTCGCCCGCCGTCATGCGCATGTCGAGCGGCCCGTCCTGCATGAAGCTGAAGCCGCGCGTCGCATCGTCGAGCTGCGGTGAGGAGACGCCGAGATCGAACAGCATGCCGTCGAATTTGAGGCCGGCCTCGAGCGCATCGGCACAGGCGCAGAGCGCCGAGAACGGGGCTTGGCAAATCGTCACGCGCGCATCGCCCGCGAAGCGCACCTTGGCCGCGGCGACGGCGGCAGGGTCTCGGTCGAGGCACAGCAAACGGCCGCTTGCGATCAATTTCTCCAAAATCGCCCCTGCATGTCCGCCTCGACCATAAGTGGCATCCAAAAAAGTGCCACTCGCACCGATGTTCAACGCACTCAAGACCTGCGCCAACAGGACTGGTGTGTGAACCCCTGTTTTGTCTTGCACCGCCTTAAGGCCGGCTACAACGACAACGTTTCAAGTTCGGCGGGCAGATCGGTCGGGGTGTCGGCACTCGCCAACCACTCGTCGCGCCGCTCGTTCCACCGCGTCTCATCCCAAAGTTCGAATCGCAGACCTTGGCCCACCAGCACCACGTCGCGGGTCAACAGCCCGTATGCGCGCAGGTTCGGGGGCAGCAGAATGCGTCCGTTGCCGTCCAAATCCAGTTCCGTGGCGTGTCCGACCATGAGCCGTTGCAGGCGCCGCGCCTGCGCGTTGAGCGAGGGCAGCTTCATCAACTTGCGCTCGATGTCTTCCCAATCGGGAAAGGGGTAGATCAAGAGGCACTGATCCTTGTCCACGGTGACCACCAACTTGCCGCCGCAACGCTCCTGCAGCCGCTCGCGATACCGAGTGGGCATTGCCAGCCGGCCTTTTGCATCGAGAGTCAGATTGTTGGCGCCCCGGAACATCGTTTAATGGGTCTGGCAACCCATTCTCTCCCACATTTTCCCACCGATCGTCACTATAGGGAGGCCGCGGGGGCGCGTCAACGCTTTAAGTTAAAGAAAATGCCGTCCCGACAGTGACTTAGGTCACATTTTGCGGACCGACGCGAGAACAGCTGCACGGATCAGAGAGTAATCAATCTCTTAGCAGGTTTTATTCGCGCTATGCAACAGCAAGCGGCGGCGCTGGAGCCCGCACGCGAAGAAAAGAGTCGGCCGTTAAGCCGGGTTCTGTCTTGGACAGTCATTCCTCTGGGATGCGCGTCGCCGCGCACCTCAAGCGACCTACCCGGAAGCCTATGTGAGCCACATGTGAAGCTGAATCTTGCGATCCAGCCTCTTGCTTCCCTATTTGGCCTTGCTCCAGGTGGGGTTTGCCGTGCCGTTGATGTTGCCACCCGCGCGGTGCGCTCTTACCGCACCATTTCACCCTTACCGGCACCGCTTGCGCGGTACTTAGGCGGTATCTTTCTGTTGCACTTTCCGTGGGCTCGCGCCCCCCAGGCGTTACCTGGCACCTTCGCCCGATGGAGCCCGGACTTTCCTCCATGCGCCTTGAAGCACACAGCGACTGCCTGGCCGACTCTAAGGCAGAGCACCTTACTCGGGTCGATCCTTCAGGTACAGCGCTCTCTTGTACGCCTCGTTGTCGCGCGCGGCGCAGATCGACGCCGCCAGACGCGCCGCCTGTTTCAGCGGCAATTCCGCCATCAGAACACCCAGGACCGCATCCAGACGCCCCCCATGCCCATCATTGCCCGCAGCGCCGGCCCCGCCCCCCGCCGCTGCTTCCCCCGTCTGACCGGCGCCCGGTTGGCCCGCCCCCGCCACCAGCAGCACGATCTCGCCGCGGCGGAAATCCGCATCCTCCGCTGAGCGCTTCGCCAACTCGCGCAGCGTGCCGCGATACACGCTCTCATGCAGCTTGGTCACCTCGCGCACCACGGTCGCGGCACGCTCCCCGCCAAACGTGCCTGCGCACGCCTCCAGCGTCTCCGCGATGCGATGCGGCGATTCGTAGAACACCAGCGTACGCGGCTCCGCCGCCAATTCCTGCAGACGTTGCCGCCGCGCCGACGCACGCGCCGCCAGGAAGCCCTCGAAGCAAAATCGATCCGTGGGCAGTGCCCCGATCGAGAGGGCCGCGATGGCTGCACAGGGCCCGGGAACGGCCACCACCTCAAAGCCTGCGGCTGCCGCTGCCCGCACCACGTCGAAACCCGGATCGCTGATGGCCGGCGTGCCCGCATCGCTCACCAGCGCCACGGACACGCCCTCGCGCAATCGCTGCACGATCTCCTGCGCGCGCGCTGCTTCGTTGTGCTCGTGCAGCGCCACCTGCCGCGTCGTGATGCCGAACGCTTTCAGCAGAATGCCGGTGTGACGCGTATCCTCCGCGGCGATCAATCCACAGCTCTGCAGCGTCTCGCGCGCCCGCGTGCTCAAATCGCCCAGATTGCCGATCGGCGTCGCGACCACGTACAGCCTGCCTGCCTCCTGATCAACCACTATATAATCCCCGGCCGTTATTGCGGATCGAAGGAGCAAGGGTATGGCACAGGTCACGTGGCGTCCACGAGCGACGCTCATCATCGTCGTGGCCTCCCTGCTGTTCACCGCAGCGTGCTCCTTGGTCAGGCCCGAGGAATCCGTGCCGGACAGCCAGGAGCAGGCCACGCGCCTGGTTCGCGAGGGCAGGCACGCGGAGGCGGCGCAGATCTACGCAGAGCTCGCCGCGCAAACCCCGGATGAACACGACAACTACGCCATGCTGAGCACCGAGCAATGGCTGGCGGCCAACAACATCGCGGCGGCCAAACAAGCCTTCGCGACGGTGTCTCCCGACGCCCGCACCAAGCTGCCGGCGGCACGCGCCCTGGTCGCCGCCGAGATCGCTCTCGCCGAGAACGACGGTGCCCGTGCGCTGCGCGAACTCGACCAGATATCCGTGCCCAGCGTCGCGGATCAGGCGCAGAACTACTGGTGGATCCGCGGCCGCGCGTCCTTCATGACCGGGCATCCGGTCGAAGGCACGCGCGCGCTGGTGGAGCGTGAGCGCTATCTGTCCGATCCCGCCGCGCTGCGCGCCAACCGCGATGAACTGCTGACGCGCATTCGCGCCGCCGCCGATCACGGCCAGTCGTTGAAGCCGCCGCCGAAGACCGATCCCGTGGTTGCGGGTTGGCTGGAGCTGGGATCCGCCCGCACGCCCGCGGATCTGGCGAACTGGAATCGCGTCCATCCTGATCATCCGGCCGATGATGCGGTGCTCGGCGCCGCGCGTGCGCAAGTTTCCGTGGTCGCGGAATTTCCCAATCAAATCGCCTTGCTGCTGCCCCTGTCGGGGCGTGCGGAACCGATCGGCGTCGCCGTGCGTGACGGCTTCATCGCAGCGTATCTGGAGCAGGACGCCGCCAGCCGGCCGCGCCTCCGGATCTATGACGTCGCCGCGCAACCGATCGCTGCCGCCTACAATCAGGCCATCGCCGACGGCGCCGCCTTCGTGGTGGGACCGCTGACCAAGGAAGACGTCGCCGCCGTCGCACCCTTGAGCCAGGGCACCACGCCGGTGCTGGCGCTCAATTTCCTGGGACAGGACGTTGCGCCGCCGAAGAATTTTTATCAGTTCGCGCTGCTCCCCGAGGATGAAGCACGCAGCGTCGCACGCCGCGTGGTCGCCGACGGCCGGATGAACGGCGTGGCCATCGTGCCCACCGGTGAATGGGGCGCGCGTGTCGCCGCAGCGTTCGCCGATGAGCTGAAAATCCTGGGCGGCAGCGTGCTCGACAGCCAGCGCTACGATCCCGCACAGGTGGATTTCGCCGACACCATCAAGACGGTCATGCAGGTACGGCCCGCGAAACTCGACCACAAGCTCGAGAAGGGCGAGAAACCCGACCCACCCACGCATCGCAGCGATGCCGCCTTCATCTTCGTCGCATCGAGCTCGCCCGGCCCGGCGCGGCTCATCCTGCCGCAGCTGCGATTCAATTACGCCGGCGACGTGCCGGTGTATTCAACCTCTGACAGCTTCGCACCCGATCCTGCCGCCAACAGCGAAATCGACGGCATGTTCTTTCCCGACATGCCCTGGATGGTGTCGAACGATGTCGTGATTGCCCAGATCCGCGACAGCGTGCGCAGCGCGTGGCCCGCGGGTACCGCACGGCGCGATCGGCTGTATGCCTTCGGCTTCGACGCCTATCGCCTGGTGCCCGCGCTGCGCAGCAATCCGCCGACGCAAGCCGGCGAAATTGCCGGCGTCACCGGCAGGCTGTACGTGGATCCCGGCAATCACGTGCGGCGCGACCTCGACTGGGCGCAGATCCGCAGCGGGCTTCCCAATCCGCTCTAGGTTCGCGCCGGAAATTTACGGGTCGCGCCGATCGGCACGATGACGAAGGCTTCCTCGCTGACGCCCTTGCCGCTGCGCGCCGCGGCCAACTCGTGGATGGGTTGATCGAGCGGATCGTCCGCCAGCGAGAACGTGCCCCAATGCACGCCGACGCTGCGCTTCGCGCCCAAGTCGAGATGCAGCTGCACCGCCTCGGGAATGTCGACGTGCTGCAGCTGCATGAACCAGCGCGGCAAGCATGCTCCCACGGCAATCAGCGCCATGTCGAAGCCACCGCCGTTCTGCGGCGTCTGCCGCGCGGCGAAATGCCGGCGTGTATCCGCGAAATCCTCGCTGTAGCCGGTGTCGCCGGTGAAGAACCAGTGCGCATCCGGGCCAAGCACCGCCCACGCACACCACAGCGTCCGGTTGCGATCGCTCAAGGAGCGGCCCGACCAATGCTGCGCCGGTGTGCAGTGAAACTCGACGCCGGCATGCAAGTACTGCTGCCACCAGTTCAGTTCCACGGCAGTGTCGATGCCGAGCTTGTTCAACCAGCGCTTGAGCCCGAGCGGCGTCAGATACAACGGCGCGCCGCCGGACTGACGCGACAGCGCCAGGATGCTGTCGCGGTCCAGGTGATCGTAGTGATTGTGCGAGACCACCACGACGTCGATGTGCGGAAGATCGGTGAGCGCCACACCCGGCGGGTGCGCGCGCTTGGGCCCCGCGAACTGCACGGGCGACACCCGCTGCGAGAACACGGGATCCGTGAGCACGTTCAATCCGCCGGCCTGCACCAGCATCGTGGCGTGTCCCACCCACGTCACCGCCGGCGACATCCGGTGCGCCGCTGCGTTACGGTGGATGAACTCGAGGTCGGGCGGCTGGGTCGGCGTGGGCACGGTGGGCGGCGGCGGCAGCCCGGCGCGCAGCCGCTGCCATTGCCAGCGCAGCACTTCGCCCAATGATTTGGTGACCGACCCGACGTAGTTGTTGCGAAAGCCCATGCCTGCGCATTCTATAGATTCAGCGGCGCGAGATTCAGCGGCGCGAGATTTCAGCAGCGCGAGATTCAGCGGCGACGGTACGCGGCGGCCACGCCGACGAGGAAGCACGCACACGGCAGCAGGAACCGCAGCAACACCGCGACGAAGTGAATCAGCGCGGATTCCAGATTCACGGGCGGCATGGCGATCGCAACGATGTGGCATACGGCAAACGATAAGGCCGCGAACCAGATCGCCGAGCGCCACTTGGGTTGAGATGTGAACTCGAGAAGCTCCTGCATGCACGGATTAATGCACCCGCGCCGCGAAATATCCGCGACGCGCATCACGGCTTCGTTTTGACGCAATCGCGCCGGATATGCCGCAACCTGCCACGTCGGCGCCGGGGTAGATTGACCCCATGACCAGCGAACGAGCAGCGCGCGGCGCCGCGTGCGAAGCCCTCGCGGCGCTCTACCTCGAGGCACACGGCCTTGAGGTGCTGGCACGCAACCTGCGCTGCAAGGCCGGTGAGATCGACCTGGTATGCCGCGACGGCGACGTGCTCGCCATCGTCGAAGTGCGCCAGCGCCAGCGCGACGACTACGGCGGCGCATGCGCCTCGGTAAATGCCGCGAAGCAACGCAAGCTCATCCGCACCGCGCGCTACTTTCTCGAGCGCCGCGCGATCTTGAGCGCCTACACGCTGCGCTTCGACGTGCTGGCCGTGCAAGGCTCACCGCACGGCGCCTACCGCATCGACTGGATCAAGGATGCGTTTCGCGCGCGGGGGTAGAGGCAGTCCAAGCCTCACGGCGTCATGTGCCGATAGGTTGGCCTCGAGTCCGTGACGTTGACCGGCCCAGTGTCCTGCCGGGCGGGGTGAGGTGCGGCGAGCAAACTGTTGCCTTCCCGTTTGCTCGCCGCACCTCACCCCGCCGGGCAAACGCTGACGCCCGATCAACATCACTTGACTACTTGTAACTTTGGCCGCTTCGGCTTGGCCTCGGGCGTCGTCCCTGACGGTGGCGCCGGCGGCGCGTCGGTCGGATCCGGGTCGGCGTCGCCTTCGGGAAAGATCATGCCCTGGCCCGTCTCGCGCGCGTAGATGCCGAGAATGGCACGGACCGGCACCTGAACGGCGAAGCCGACGCCGCCGAAGCGCGCCTCGAAACTGACGAAGTCGTTGCCGAGCTTCAGCATCTGCGTGGCGTTGAAGCTCACGTTGAGCACGATCTTGCCGTCCTTGACGTACTGACGCGGCACGGTCACGCCCTCCGCGGAAGCATCGACCACGATGTGCGGTGTCTCGCCGCTATCGGAGATCCACTCATGAAGGGCACGCAGCAGGTAGGGGCGGCGAGGCTTCAATGCCGCATTTCTCGTTCCGCTTCCGTCAGGCAGGAACGAAACGTGGAACGCGCGAAGATTGCGTTCATGTACTTCGTGATGGGCTGCGCCTGCACCGGGAGTTCGATGCCGTACGAGGGTAACCGCCACAGAATCGGTGCGATGCTGGCATCGACCAGCGAAAACTCATCGCTCAAAAAAAATGGCTTGGCCTTGAACACTTCCGCGCTGGCGCAGATGGCCTCCCCGAGCACCTTGCGGCTGTGTGCCGCGGTCTTGCTTTCCGGATCTATCTGGATGTCGTTCGCCAAGGCATACCAATCACGCTCGACGCGATACAGCGCCACGCGAAATTGCGCCCGCGTCACCGGATCGATCGGCATCAGCGGCGGGTGCGGGAAACGCTCATCGAGATATTCGATGATGACCCGCGAGTCGTACAGGACCAGGTCGCGGTCCACCAGCGTCGGCACGCTGTGATACGGATTGAGATCGATCAGGTCTTCGGGAAGGTCGTTCGGATCGACGTTTACGAGATCGATCGCGATTCCCTTCTCCGCGAGAACCAAGCGAGTCCGGTGACTCCAAGGGTCGGACGGTGCTGAAAATAGTGTCATCACCGAGCGACGTGCCACTAACGCATTCTCCCTAAAAGCAAGGACAAACGGGACTGTCCCGCCGCGTCAGTGTACGTCCTTCCAATACTCTTTCTTCAGCAGGAACGCGAACACGAAGAACACGAGCAAAAACAGGATCACGAACACGCCCATGGATTGGCGCTTGGCCTTGATGGGCTCGCCTGCATAATCCAGGAAGTTCGTGATGTCCCTGACGAACTGATCATACTCCTCCGGCTTCAGGGTGCCCGGGGTCATTGCCTCGACCCCCACCAATTCCACCTGCGCCCCGCCGTTGCCGTCCGAACCCGGCTTGAACACGGGCTTCTGCAACCCCTGCAGCTGCCACAGCACATGCGGCATCGCGGAGGCCTGCAGGTAGAGGTTGTTCACCCCCCAGGGCCGCGTCTTGTCGACATAGAAACCCTTCAGATACGAATAAATGTAATCCACGCCGTGCTCTCGAGCACGCGCAATCAGCGACAAATCGGGTGGCAGCTTGCCAAACCAGGTCGCCGCATCCGCCGGCATGGCCGAATTGATGCCATCGGAGACCTTGGTCGACGTGAACATCAGATTATGTTCAAGCTCCGCCTGCGGGATCTTCAAATCCTCGGCCATGCGGTTATAGCGCACGTACTTCATCGAATGGCAGCCCGAACAATAGTTCATGAAATTGCGGGCACCGCGCTGCAAGGATTGGGTGTTGCTGATGTCGGTATCGGCTTTCAACAAGGAGACGCCACTCTCCTGTGCCACCACGGACCCAGCCGCGAGCACCCCTGCGCCGAGCAGAATCCAAGTCTTAAGCATGTCCTGTTACCCTCTCCGGCACCGGCTTCACGGGTTCAAATTTCGTGTACAGCGGCATCAGCACGAAGAACGAAAAGTAGGTGATCGTGCAGATCCTGCCGAGCACGGGATAGATCCCTGCCGGCGGCTTCAGGCCGCAAACGGCCAGCACCACGAAGGACACGACGAAGATCCCGAGCATGATCTTGTAGATCGGTCCGCGGTAGCGGATCGATCGCACCGGCGAGCGGTCGAGCCACGGCACGAAGAATATGATCAACACCGAGGCCCCCATCACCATCACGCCCCACACCTGCGTGCCGGCGAAGGACGGTACCGCGCGCAGCATCGCGTAGAACGGCGTGAAGTACCACACCGGCGCAATGTGCGGCGGCGTCTGCAGCGCGTTCGCCGGATCGAAATTGGGCGACTCGAGGAACAGGCCGCCGAAGGTCGGCGCGAAGAAGATCACCGCGCTGAACAGCAGCAGGAACCCCGCGATGCCCACCATGTCCTTGACCGTGTAGTAAGGATGGAACGGTATGCCGTCCAGCGGATGGCCCTTCGCGTCCTCGTGATCGTGGATGTCGATGCCGTCGGGGTTGTTCGAGCCCACCTCGTGCAGCGCCATCAAGTGCGCGATCACCAGGAACACGAGCGCCAGCGGCAACGCCGCCACGTGCAGCGCGAAGAAGCGGTTCAGTGTCGCATCGGCGATGTAGTAGTCGCCGCGGATCCATTCCACCAGACCGGAGCCGATCACGGGCAGGCTGCCGAACAGGGACACGATCACCTG
>Ga0116227_10011775_pt1 | contig 14563 bp, 13 predicted proteins | sample S1TSphgellanicum_FD_89693 | JGI IMG/M metagenome (GOLD analysis project Ga0116227, IMG submission 89693) | Host-associated microbial communities from peat moss isolated from Minnesota, USA - S1T2_Fb - Sphagnum magellanicum MG | ecosystem: Host-associated > Plants > Peat moss > Unclassified... | reverse complement strand
TAATGATATTGCATTAGTATTGTGTTTGTATTGGATATGCATTTTTAATTGTAAATGATACAATGTTGTTACAATATGGTTACAAACTCTATTATTGTATTGATTCAATATTGTATTCATGTTGTCTATATTTTGTATTTATGTTGTAGTCATATTTTTTCAACACCGTATTTGTATTGCATGTGCATTGTTGAACGTAGGGGATGCAACGTTGCAAAAACATAGCTACAAACTAGATATTCAATATTGACTCAATGTTGTATTCTTGTTGCTTATGTTATTGTATACAGGTTATAATCATATTTTCCCAACATTGTATTTGTATTGCTTATGCATTGTTGAAGGTAGGTGATGTAATGTTGTAACAACACAATTGCAAATTGGATATTCAATAGTGAATTAATGTTGTATTCATGTTTATTATGATGTTGTAAATGTTTTATAGGCACACCACAACAAAAGCATTTAGAAATTGCATATGCACCATTGGTTGCAAGAAATATGATATTGCAACATGTTTACAAACTTTCTATTGGTATTGATTTAATAAATGATAATCAATATTAGACAGTATTGATAAATAGTGCTACTAGAGAATGTTTCACTAACCCAATTCACAAGGCACACCTCATATGGTCAAACAAAAATACAACTCCAATTATGGAATTACAAAACTTCTTGTAGACAACTTCCTATACCTGTAGGGTGCCTCTGTGACGGTTTAAAAAATATTCCACCCTAAGAACAAATAAGAAAATCCTTGGTTCAAACTTCAATTGCAACTTGCTCAGCAAGCTACATGGTTCGTGCACCAATTGCCATTTCATCCAAAAATAAAATTTGGTCTGATTCACAAAATTTCAACATTTACACATAGTCACAATAAAAAAACCAACTTATATTGCATTATTTTATGTAACAAGTTGCAGATATCCAAGGAACACATTCATAAACATGCCAATGAAATTCCAAAACATCAATCCAATGACTATTTTGTCTATTCTAACAAATACACTCACCATGATCAAGACTTTTGCTTTGGATCTTGATACAATTTCATGTAATGAATGTAACATCCTCCCAAGTATAGGATTTCCGATTTACCCAATACTACCAAATCCACCAACTTTGCTAGGTTGCAAGCTACATCATTAGTCAATCATTTAGTAAAATTATTCAAAAGAAACCAGTTAACATGATACACATAATATGTCACCTATTGGTTAGCTACTTTGACTAATTGTTAATAGGTGAAAGTACTACATGCGAGTCACAAGGGGCAAACCTTCCCCAAGGTTATAAGGGAGGAGAATGAATTGAATGCCAAGCAACTGCCATAGACTCAACTTTTCTGCCCCTATGATCTGCAATTCCAACTCCTTGCTAGTTTCAAGTTAATCATCCACTCTATGTAGTCAAAACACCAATGGTAAGGTTGAGATTCATTGTACACTCTCCAAGTAGCAGCTAACCATTACAGACTCAAATTCAATACACTTCACAAACCCAACATGGAAATTTTTTTCCCATGGAAAATTTCATCATAAAAACTAAAACCCTTTCCTTAGGAGGCATTTTTTTTGCATGTGAAATTCAAAAAGGACTAACCGGATCTTATTTTTGGAACCCTTCTTCTTGTCAGTCCTAGCTTGGCTGTGCTCATGTTTGAGTGCTTTCATTTTGTTCTTGTATGCTAGTGTTTATTTCACCATGTCCACAATATGTAGAAACATGATTTCAACATTCCATATATAAAATTTTGCAATGTTGGGGGAATCCCTAACCATCTATATTTCATTAGTTCTAAAGGACCTTTAAATCCAATCTAGCAAATTGAATAGATAACAAGACAATGTCTTTAACCCCAAACCCGAAATGAAAAATTAAATGGTGTCTACTACTATTTGTCCATCTCACCCTATTCTTTGGTTATCCCCCACTCGGTTCACAATAGATAGTGAAAGTGTTATGGATCCCTTATGTCTGAAGTTATAGGTTAAAAGAAGCAGTAACATACATGCCTATACCGGAGGTGTTCGTTCAAGTATTGGAATCCAGATAAAACAATCAACAAACTAACCAAAACTACTCACAAATCCTAAGATCCAACTAGAGGCATGTATTGTCACTAAGAGAAGGTAGCAAATGAAACACAAAATAGAACCCTTCTCAATGAAGATCAACAAAATGGCTATAATTAACAAGAAAAAAAAACCCAATCTCATTAAAGTAGTAATGTTCCCTGTCCTCTTAATTTCTGCACTTTGACATTTACGTCAATCATACATTATCCTTGAAAGCTTGGGATATGCAAAAAAACTGCAAAACTTGTAATGAAGCTTCACACTGTTGGGCAATGATGAGGCCAACATGTTTAACAACAAAAAAAAATTATCTTTTTTGCAACAATCTTAGATTGCAAAGAGCGCAGCTTGACTTGGAACAAAATTATGTCTCACTTGATTGCATCAAAAGATGCATCCATGAAGACATTCACATGTTTGTTAGTAGACAACTTCATTAGCCTGCATTCAATCCTACCTCAATAGTACTTTGCCACCCATAGAAGTTTAGCCCGTCATTAGCTAACAAATAATAACATAAACTCAACAATAGACACCCTGATGCGTAGTGGAAGAAAAGGATATGTACTTTTGGATGAGTTAAGAGGACAGGGGCAACACTAGCCCAACCATGAGTGATGAAGGAAATGAGAAGGTACAAGTTACATGCTACTAATGTGGCATGTATCACTACCATGAAGCTTCCACCTCAACCATCTTGTTCCAAATTGAGGATTTTACATGAGAATACTTTAGTAAGAAAATCATCAGCACTAGGTCAAAAACCAAAGACTTGGTGCAATTTAATGACAACAAGAAGCATAATTGTATAATAATCTCCTACATTCCATCATTGCAGGAACAACCCAATCACAATTTAACATAATGTTTATGCTGAGCAAAAATTTGATAGTTTTCATGAAAATTCCTCCCTTGCCTAAATGAAAATTTGTTGCAAGTGTTTCACAAATAGGATTTTGGATCATCAATCCACAAGCAAGAGAAAAATGCCTACCTAATCACCTAATATTTTCCAAAAGCATACATGAAATGTTCCAAAATGAGCTCCAAATGTGGCATTAACTCTTTTGCCGCCTCCTATGATTCAATAGGCAATATCCAAAAACCACTACCACTTTCATGAAACCCATTTGCCTAACTCATATCATTAATGCATATGAATTTATAGCGTGTCCTTCAACAATAGTCAACTTCCCCTTGGCAGAAAAGTATTAGCATTGGACATGGGTAGACGTAGATTGGCCCCCCTAATGATTGTGATTTTCTATGAAGAGCGCTACAACTACTCTAAAGATCTTTCTCAATAAAAATTGATCTCAACCCATAAGCATTGCACATGACAACAGCATGTATTTCACATGCACAAATGGTAATAAAATTCAAATTAGAAAGCAAAAAAAATGAGGTTGTCACCTACTCAAAGGTTGCGAATGCAAAACGTGCAGCTTCCTATACACGTTTGTTATTGTTAAAAATACACATGAGCAAACTTGTCGACACTGTATCGAATTGGACTTGTCCCTCTATTGCTTGTGTTATTGCTTATAAGTAAAAGGAAGAATTAAAAAATACCTTGTCACTAAATCATCAAGAAACTTTTTTCTTTTGCCAAGAGTGTTACTAAAGAAAAAAAATCCTCAAACTGTCTCCAATCTAGTTTTGTGCCTATTTTTAAACAAAATCAATGCCAGGAAACAACAACCCAACAGTGTCATTTCACCCAAACAATCCACTTGTTGTAGCATGAAAATGTCCAACAAGTGATAGTCCGTTTAAAGGGCATTTATCTTCCAACAAGGCCACAAAAATGTTACAATCTACAAAACCTGTGAGCTTTTCCTTTAAAGCCATTTCATATTCACAAGATCAAACATTCTTCCTCTTGGGAAATTGACTGAGTCAACAACACCATGCACATGTGGACACATGATTGCTCAAAAAACAAGTTGTAGAGAATAAAGGGTTCTGAAACCATGGAATGGATTCAAGAAAAGGGAGAGGTACCTGTGACAAGTGTGGAAGAAGACCATATATGCATCCTTCAATAACACCACCCAATGCCAACACTGCTACCTCCTGCTCTTTCCAAGCTGCATCTGTGGTAGTTGATAGCTTGACCTACAAAACCACAACCACTGCCACACTAACTAACATAGCTTTGCATCACACTCCACTTTACAAGGTTGGTGGACCAACAAATTTCGAGTAAACATTTAAGAAGTAGACTAGCTTGAGCCTCAAAAACATGAGAAGCATCAAAAGTTGACTTACACCCATTGACATGTTGCTGCATGAATGGCTAAACAAACAACAGATAGTTTGCACAAGTGTCTAGAATGAAAGTTTATAGATGCTACCCTTGGGTCCTTGACCGCTTTTGGGAGTAAAAATAATTCAATTTACATGCTTGTCAGGACCTTACAATCTACAATGTAACATGATATGGCATTTTGCAACAACACGAGTTCCACATACCACAAGACATAAGAAATACTTGAACAAGTGGCATCAAAATAGGGAGAATCTCATCACCAAAAATAGTTGACAAAATGTCCATGCCAACAGCACTACATTTCCACAAATTCCATGAATTTGTTATGTCATCATCTTCTTCCATGATTTGCCACCACCTAGAATTAAACTTTAAAATGCCTTCAAACTGAAAAAGAATGTATATTTTCTAGAAGCAATTGGGCACTTTCCTTGCAATTTCTTGGCCACAGTAAGCACCCACAAAAATGTATCCCAACCTAGGAAGAAAAAAGGGATATAATCATAGGTATGAATTGCATCGTAGTAGATTATAAAGGAAAATTGCTATTTGATCCACAAACCTCATCCTTTTCAGGCCCATCAACACCATGTATGCGTGGTTGATGAAACCTAGGTTTGATATCCTACAACAACACACCCATTCTCTCCCTTATGTGAGATAACAACACTTGCAATCTAATCAAATGGAAGGTAGAATGGAAGCAAAATCCTAATCACAAAGAATAAAAACAACAAAACCCCATCAGAGTTAACCTCAACAACACTGCATTGCAAATCATGTGATTTAAGAATTCAATTTACTCCAACAAAGATATGAAAGAATCCTAGCTTCAACCACAAAATCCTCATCAGAAATAAGAAATGGCATTTAAGGTACCACAAGTCTTCCCTAAAACAAATGATGTTTATTATGTAATTGTTATTTCCAAAATCATACCAAATATGACTAAGAAGCACGGTTCATTGTGAGCATGTAGAACTAATTGTTGATGGAGCCAAACAACTAGGGCATAAAGTATGCACCTTATAAGAACACCATTATAATGCCTAGCATTCTAGAGGTTTCTAGAAGGTGTTGGGTTCATTCTAAATGACTTTTTCTTCAAGGTGATTTTGATTTTTACAAAGAAAAAATGCTAACAAAATGAAAATGCAGGGGTATTACTTTTGCTAAACTTGTGCATGTAAACTATCATTTACTTTTGCAAAAATTCAGAAATAGAAGGATTAAATTTGGAAACCTATGGTTGAACCTACACTTAACGTTCCTGATAATGACAAAAATGAGAGGAAAAATCCCTTTTTAAAAAAAGGAAATGTATGGCAGTCAAAAAAAATATGTTTTTACAAAATTCTATGAATGAAGACACAACAACATCAAAATGCCAATATTGGTGCTAGTAATATTTTGCGAACAATTGCATCTAATGCAAAAACAAATCTCCAAAATCAACAACCACAATAGACAATTTTTTCTATTTGTGGCAAACTCCTAGCAAAGTTTTTATGGCCTTGAAATCTAAGAAATAATGAGAAAAAACTCATGGGTTGTTGAAAGGTTTATGTTATACCTTTAGTGCAGGAAACTTTATTCCATCTGATGATGTTAGATTCACATATTGAAGAATAAGGGACACCCCCCATAGACCATCAAACCGCATCAAACACTTTCTCCTCACCATCATTCATGTTGGAAAACCAGAATCCAAGGATGATAAATGAAAAAGGAGAAGGAAGAAAAGTTATAGGCATAAGATGAAATTATTTAGGAATAAAGCTGCAAGTAAAAGAAAAAATTCCATCACTCGCACCTGCAAAGCTCGACAGATGATGTCAATTTAAGGTGTTTACTACAGTTTTTTAACACCCATGCCAAGTTCGATGATAGCCAGGTAAATCATGGAGGAAGGTTCAAACATGGGTACTGTTAGAGTACATTGGACATCATACTTTTGCACATCTTCATTTGCAAGTACTCTTGGCTATTGTAGAACAGAACATTGGGTGTCCATTCCCACACCTACTATAAGAAGACTTGACCTGGAAGTCCTAATGAGCTGTTGGTGACTACAAACTCATATTCCTCAGAAACAATTCAGTAGTACCAAAGACGATGATTAGTTTTATGCTCTAGCACAAAGGGTTATTCTTGCATGGTGAGCGGCACTCTACCATCATCCATCTTGGTCAGCAGCCACACCTACACCAACACATCCACACATGACTTCCCAATGTATTGTAAAGCTTGCATTGTTTATTGTTATAATGTCAAGCCATGATCATGATGATCCAACTTCCTTGTTGTTGTTGTTGCTTTTAAGCTTGTTGTCCTTGCCATTTGCTTCACACCTGGCTTTTGGCCTCCTCCTTTTTCAATGATGAAGAAAAAAATGTGACCAAATTCTCCAATGTTTTTTCATAACAGAGAAGGTTGGAATTGTGTTATAGATGAATTCTAGCTCCTCCTGCCTCGTAAGTGAAGTGAGGCGATGGGATTGGATGACCTAATGGCCAAAAAAAATTTGCAGACGGCAAACATCATGCCTGCAAATTGGCAAAGTTGTTGTTGTTATAGAAGTGTTGGTGATGGCCTAGGAAGTTAAAGGCAAATTCAGCAACAACATCAGGGCTACTACAATTGATGAGTTGATGTTCTATTAGAATTTGTTCACTGCAGAAGGGAATTTCCATCTCCATCAGCTTTGCCAAAACCATATCATTTACTTTGAACTTAGGATGGTAAAGATTTTTCTTTCTAGTATTGCTCAACCTAGATGTTTTCGCCATCATCATTTGTTGGTATAGAAGTGGCGGATTCAAGGCTATCAATTATGTGCAACCCATTTATGCTGCTCCTGCTCCTTTTGTTGCCTCAAATAATAAATAGCAGTGACTTGATTCATAGACCTATCCATTCTCCTCCCATGCCATGGATATTTAGATTACATCCTTATTCCTAATCTCCAAGACATTGATTTTGGGCCTTTTTGTCTCTCCAAATCAAAGAAACTCCTTATTCCCTCATAACTTGTAACAGACTTTGCTGGGGATCATGATCTCCCATAAATCTCCTCATAACCCAAAATGGATTTTCTTGGGATCATCATTAGATAGAAACTTTTGATTCCTTCACAACCCGAAACAAATTCTCTTGCAAATTATTAACTCCCACGGATCTCCTAACGACCCAAAGCAGATTCTTTTGGGGAACATCAATTCCCACAACTCTCCTAACAACCCAAAACAAATTCTTTTGGGGATCATCAACTCCCACAAATCTCCTCACAACCCAAAATAGATTCCCTTGGGGATCATCATTAACCTAGGATCTGTGACACACCCATGAAACATCCCTCCTCCCCCAACCCAAACCTTTACCACCAAAGCCAACTTGGTCATGGTTGTCATTTGTCAAACTACTAAAGTCCCTAACAAACTCAACAACATAGTTGAATGGGTTGAAATCCCTCGACCACCCAAGGTTCTTAAATCCTTACTGATGAGCTTACTATCTGAAGCTTGCCCATCTTCAACCCATGTAGCCATAATTTCAATTTTCTCTTCACTCTACCCATAAGCACCAGTTGGAATTTGCCCATTTGTGGTATCTATAGCCATAGTTGTTCCTTGCTCTTCTTTGTTTTTTACAACAACAACAAAAGCTGCCATGTTTCTATTCCTTATATTTTTAGTTTTTTTAATGCCAATACTTATAATTGGCACAATAATGGAGCAAATAAAATTTGCAACATTGGGTGGAGCAACAACAACAACAATTACCACACCACTAGCCAGCAAGCCCATCCATAAATTATCTTCAAATTAGAAATTACATTTGAGCAAGTCAAGTTCCTCTTGAGAAGAGAAATTTGAAGCATCTAGACAAACCCGCATGTCAATAAATGATGGAGGCACAAAAGAAATTGTAGGATCACAATGTTTTACTGCTCAGGTCAACCAATCTAATCTAATGGCATCAATTAATCACAACTAACACACCTTACTTAATTGATTTCAAGACTTGAAGCTATTTACAAAGAAATGGGTTTTCTTTAAAAAATGAAGCACAACTTGGATAGCACAAAGTATGTTATTTATTTCTATTATGCTATAACTTCCAAGTTATTGCACCATTTCATACGAAATACTAGGTCTTGTAGGTTGTTTCCAAATGGGTAAGGCCCATTTGATTTATTCACACATAGTAAGGTGATTCAACCTATTGGGAGGAACCTTTTGGTACATGCATTCCAAAGCGAGTTCCTTAGTTACTAATGTGTTGTTAGAGGTTTGGAAGAGATCTACCTTAAAAAGTAGCTGTACCTAAGCATATTCAATTTTTTCAGGAAGACCTAATGGTTCCATATGTATAGCCACATCATTATACCAAGAATTCCCATGAAAACTAGGGGATGCCCTTGCATACATAGGCCAATCTGCAAACCGCTTTTCGACTCCTGCAAGTATGGCTAAGGAGTTGAAGATGTGCAAAACTTGCACAAAATCAAAATACTTTGAGCACATTCAATTATCATGAAAGCATATAACTTAATGCAAGCAATTAATTTTCTTCTACAACAACTTTAGGGTTCCTTCTTTTAAATTTTGCTAATAAAAACATTATATTAGACAAACATGGTCTAACATCAACAACATCTACAAAGTTGTAGAACTTCGTACCTCTCCACCAACAAGGTTATTGTCCATTTTGTAAACCTTAAAAACCTTCAAAAACTCCTCTGTGATCCCTCCATAGAATGATAAAATAGAATATACATTCTTGGGAAAGTGATATTTGTTGTTTGCTTCAGCATCCAACATGTCGATGTCCTTTAACCAAGTAGTGCGCAAATTCACGGCTACACTTGATAAGATGTTGAAACCACATTCCACGCCTTGCAATACATGATACAACTTTGAATCATTAGACCATTGTACTACATCTAAATGTACATTCATGTCCATGTATGAACACTTGGGATAGTATATAAAACATTTAGTTGACATTTGGGAGTTCACCTTGTCCAAAACAGTCACCCATTCAAGAGGTGCTTCAAACCCATCTATGTTTCTAACAACTTTTCGTAATGTTTGAAGCCAAAGGTTGTGTTTGGCAATGTGGCCCATGTAATCTCGGCAATTCCTCCCTTGATAGGCTTGTTTAATAAGCATTATGTGGAGGTGTTCATACATATTAGCACTATACTCAAAAGGAGATCCAGCTCGACGAATAGAATCTATGCAATGCATCATTGCATGGACTTTGACCAAGTTAAATTCAAATCTTTGCTATGAAGACAATGTTCTTTTGAATGAACTCAATGTTCTACACAATGCATTATATGAAATTGAAAAGATAAGTTTGCATGATTTCTATTCAGACATTTCAACTCACCATGATCATCATATGGCAAACACCATCTAGTTCAAAAGAATTGAATCTCAACTTACTCCTGCATTAGAAGGGCCAATTTCCTCAATGTTTTTTCAGTGTACTCCTTAGTGCGACATGTCGTTCCATACCACTGGAAAAACTTCACAAGTGTTTGAATTATGTCTTGAGAATATATGCCAACCAATCATGGCACAATCACCTACAACATCCAACATCCAAACTTGGTTGAATGTAATGGACTCCCTTTAAACAACACTTTGAAGAACATTTATAAAACAAAAAACTCAAATTCATGGGTAGGAAGGCAAAATTATCTTACTTTTACTGGATGCACTGAATTCTCCTTTGACAACAGATTAACATCTTTTTTTGTTGATGTAAGCATTTTCATACCAAAGCTTGCATTCCCTTTTCAGTTCGATAATCAAAAAAAAAATCCACCTCCCTTAAGGATTGTTTTGGAAACATGGATGTTGACATTGATTTGTGTCATAAGTACATGTAATCTATTAATCCACAAACAACATACAAGTCATAAGTCATTTAGGTGAGAGAATGAAAAACCTTAATTCATTTCAAGTTTTAATTTTCACAAAGACAAAATATGAATGTACTTACATGTGTAACATGAACTTAAACAACACACCTTATAACCCTCAAGGTGATCGTAGACATAAGCATATAACAAAGGGAAAACCCAATGTTCATCACTGTGGGGATCAATCAATGCAAGGCCTTTGAAACTAGCCTCTTTTAAAGGCTTGAAAACAACATCCAAACATTCATGAAATACTTGCAATCTTCTCTCATGTGAAGCTTTTGTAGAAGAAATAACAGGGAGAATGGCCAATAAAACATGGCCTTCATCTAAATACCAATTTTCACATGTAATATTTGCTATGGACATCACTAATGGGTGCATGGTCACTCTCCCATCATTGGATAAAAATGTTTGGTCAACACTTAGAATCACCTTAGGAATGCCAACTCAAATTTCCAAATGTTTATAACTTGAAAGTTAAGATTGAAATTGGCACCTGCATTTGAAGCCACCACAAGCCGATATTTGGGGTAGAATAAACACCTTGATGAACACCATTGCTTGGTGCAATTTGAAAATCCTTTTTGAGACTAGGTGATGAAAACATAAAAGATAATGTTTCCAATGGGTCCTTGTGGTATATGACATGATCTCCATAATCACCTTTTGTAACATGGATGAGATATTGATCCCAACCATCTTCTATTTTAAAAATTGTCTATTCATAGTGGTCAATTTGTGTAGCAAACCTCACATTCACATTTTCCAACTTGAATGATGGGTGAAACAATCTTTTTTCAAACAAAGAATTGATGTCCTTACATGTATGCTCCAAGTTCCTTAGGGATGAAAAACAAACAATACTACATTGATGGTTTGAAAGAGCACTTGCACTACTAAACTTCAAAGCCCCACAACAATTACAACTATTCCATTGAACTCAACATTCTATCTCATATACCTTCGGATTTTTTCTTGCAGCTAGATGTTAGGAGTCGATGGCCACCATGTCCAAATTTCTTGCAAGGGTTTATCAAATGTCACTTTATTTCAGCTCTAATCGTTTGCCTGAAATTTGCACAAATTTTGATATACCCATCACCACCTTTATCAATAGTTGATCAAGTTAGTAGGGTGTTATGGTAACTTGTAACTACTATGCATGATGTAAGTGATGAGTAACACCCACAAAAGTTATGACTTCACTCATTTTTGTTATCTTAATTTTAGGTTTGTTGAAATGACATTTTGTTGGTTTAATGCCACTACCACACATTCAAAGAAATTCAAGCAAGAAAGACTTTTCTTTAAACTCTTTAGAAAACTATATCAAGAGTCCAACTAAAGTCACACATGAACAACTAGATGGTTTCCCACGAAACTGAGTTGAGCATGGTGTTGGGAGTCCAATAGGTTCAGGGCATAGATGAAGATGGTGCTAAAGCAAATGTAGTGGAGAGAGTTGCTGAAATTGGTTTGTTGAGCTCTCTTTTCTTATGCATATAGTTTGGCCAAGTTTTTGATCTAGTTTCCTTGCAATTTGTAAACTTTGTCTTTTTTAAATCCAATCTCTCCTTTCTAGCACCTGCTATTATTTTGAAGCAAACATGATTTTCCTAAAGTCGAGGCCTAAATTGGTTTGATGGTGAGTTTTAGTGATCAATTTAACATTTTATATTTTGTAATGAGAAATAGTCTTTCATTTGCATTACTTGGCACTAATTAATCCTTTTGGTGAGTCTTCCACACAATATATTAAATTCATGTAAACACACAAGGATGTGCCTTATTATAGAAGTGTTTTTCTTAATTGGTTCCTTTGTTAGATAATGTGTTTGTATTTTAATTTTGGAAATCTAATTTGTGTGTAAATGAACTATATTGAGGTTCTTAGAAAGACTTTATAGTTGATATCCTTTTGAAACTTGATAGATTTCAAAACAGAAAGACAATTTTAAGGAACTTGGGGTTGAAAGGTTATTCAAGTGTTGCAAGCATGCTTCTTCGATCCACTAATTACAGTTCTATCGTGAAAATATGACTGCATGTAATTGTAAGCTTGTTGCTTAAACAAACTATGCCTGTGATATAGTATTTGTAAGTAAGTCTTTTCTTTACTTTTTTGCCTTGCTAAATAGACCACTAGAAATTCATAATCAAAAAATTTATTTGTGAGGTATTTGGTGTGCTTGCATTATCTGGGATGTGTGAGTGGTTATGTATTGGGTCAATTTAGTTTTAGGTGTAATTGAAATGATTATCTCTCTACATGATCCTTGTAAGTGTAGTTGAAAGCACCTTAGTAGTGAATTACATCATGGTTTACATTCCCACATTCATTTTGTAGTGAATTACATCATAGTTTACATTCCCACATTCATTTTGTGTGCTTGTTTGTTTATTTGCTTACAAGAAATGTGAAGTGCATGGGGTACAAAAAGGGAGTTATGATTCATGAAGGAATATTGTGCAAAGTGACAAATGTAGTACAAAATATTGTTTCTTGAATATCTATGTTTCACAACAAGCCAAGCTTTCCTTCACATGTAAAGGTCACTACAAGTTTTTCCATGTGTTTTTGGTAGACACCTAGTAATAGTGGCAATAGCAGCAACACCTGCAGTAGCTTCACATGTGGTTCTTCTATTTTTTATTTTTTTTCAATGTTTCCTTGTCTTTCTTCTTGTGGTAGTATGTATTTAGATTTCAGGGATTTTTATAGTCTTTTTCGGCACTTGCTAGATTTGAAGCTTCATAGTCCCACCTTAAGACATTAGGATTTTGTGATAGACTTGGTTGTAATATTTCTTGGATTCTAGTGTAATGGTTTTGAGGCATGAATAGTAGCTTTTAGAGGGGTTTTTGGTGTCCTTGAAAGGATCAATTGTTAAATCTAGCTTCAGAGGCTCACAAAGGATCATTGCTCTTATTGGCTTTGGTGTGGAGATGATCCACGAAGCACATAATTCACTATACAATACAGGAAAATAGCAAGTGGTGAATGTAAATTATAGCTTCTTAGCAACACCACAACTATTGCATCTTCTATTTAGTCCAAATGGAGCTACACTATTACTGTAGTTTGAAGTTGATTAACAATTTTGGGCCACTTACTTGGGACATAAAAATTCACGATGTAGAGTTTATATTTTTGACCTAAGAGTTCGAAGATTCAAAGTTGCCTTGTGAATATTGGGTTGCAACTTTACAGTATAATAAGGCCGTTGCAATTTGCAAAAACTAGATAGGTTTTAATGTGTTTTGTTTTTGTAGTTGTGAGTGTAGTCTTTGTAGTTAAAACCATGTGGTTTTGTGGTTTTTTAACAAGTATTATAGGTAGCATGAAAACATATTGCTTCAATGTGGTGCATAATACAGAAGTATGAAATTGATTATGATTCCAGTAGCACTTTTGTGCTTGGGAAAGAGTCTGACCCTTCAATGTGGGTGATGCATGATGTATTCTTTGACGATGAATCAGTAAAAGTTGTGATATCATCATTGCAACAAATTAGGACAAGTGAAACAAATTATCAACATACTCTGTTGTTTCCCTGTGGATAAGATTTTATAAATCTTCTTCAACAAAAAGACTAAAACTCTAAACTTTTCATAGTGTGCTTGACCTAGAGTAGTGGGAGAGTGAATAATGGGTTTAGGGTTTAAACAAGATTAGAGGAAGGATGAAGGAAGCATAAATAAAAAAAGGGTTGAAATAGGAGAAAAAAAAGGATGAAAGAAAGGTGGATGAAATAATATGCAAAGAAGGATGGATGAAGGATAGAGGGGGAAAATGAAGGAATTTTTTTTTATACATTTTAAATTGCCCCTATGCAATCAAGGTTTAGAATTTCTTTTTTCCTTTGGTTGTTATGATTTGCATGCTTTGGTTGCTTTTGTTGAATGTTTTTGTTGAGTTGTCAAGAATTTTTAGGTTTTTCTTGCTACCATTCACTAACAATCAATCTTATATATGAATACAAATCAGCCTGAAGGAGATGATTGACAAGCTTTTGAGACTGCATTCCATTACATCAGTAAGTAATCTTTGTCTCTTTGTGATTACTTGTTGCTACTTCTTTAGTATTTGTGTTCAAATTGATTATAGATGTTTTCAATCTTTTTATTAAACTGTTTGTTTCTATGTTCTTGTGGAATGTCTTCCTTTGTCAAGTGGTCAATGCCTACTATGTAGTTTTTTTTTTTTTTTTGTATTTTTTTTTTGGAATATTTTATTTTTTTTTACTTTTCTTTAATATTTCAATCCTT
>Ga0116227_10011773_pt1 | contig 14566 bp, 15 predicted proteins | sample S1TSphgellanicum_FD_89693 | JGI IMG/M metagenome (GOLD analysis project Ga0116227, IMG submission 89693) | Host-associated microbial communities from peat moss isolated from Minnesota, USA - S1T2_Fb - Sphagnum magellanicum MG | ecosystem: Host-associated > Plants > Peat moss > Unclassified... | reverse complement strand
GCTGTGGCCCTCTTCTGTGTTCATCTGCAGTAGAATTGGCTGTCAAATTGGGTGTCAACTTCACCAAACCCTAAACTCTAAACCCCATAAAGGATTTTGGAAACCTATCATGAGAACCATCAATCATATCTTGCCCCCTTCTGTGTCATGTGTGTGTGCATTTTCTCACCTTCACTTATGCAAGAATCTGGTTTCTCTGCACATAATGTGCAGGTTGCAGTTCTTGCTATGGAGGACATGCTTGCGTGGATGGAGGAGGGAGGACAGGTTGGTGCTCTTTTTTTTCACCTTTTCTGAACAGGTGTAACAGTTTTCTTGCCAAAAAACGAAAATCAGATCTGCAATTCTGGAGACATGATGGGCTATGTGGTTTTGATTGGTCTATGAATGTAGAGGTTCAATCTCTTAGTTGAAGTGCAATCCAACAATGGCTAGTGCCAATCCTGTCTCCTCCTCCTCAATTCTCTACAAACAAAAGATTGAAGCCAATGTTTGCTTTGCTTATGGGTCAATATATCTTAGCCCTTATGGTCAAAAGGCTCACAGACCTACCCAGTCACCACAGCAAAATGGGTTTCAATGGTAAGATCATCCCTTCATGCTACTTTCTCAGCGATGATTTTTTTCTCCCTATTTTTGTAGGTTGGCATCTTTGATGCCACCAACAGCACAAATGCACGTCGGAACATGCTTCTGAAGTTGGCAGAAGGAAAGTGCAAGGTGCTGCTATATTCTTCTTCTTCACTTTTTTATGACCAACCCATGTTTCAGCACTAGCATCTGTCCATACCCGGAAACTGTTTTCCTGATAAATAAAAATATGTTACATAGTTGGAGCCATTTTGTGTGCATCCTGCATTTGTAGAGATTAGAACTCTTTGACTTTCTGAGCCAGCCATCATGAGGTGGGGAAAGCTGTGGGTTTAGGGTTTAGCATGCATGATTCAACATCCTGATCATTTTTCACTCTACTTCCCTCTTTTTTCTTTGCATCTTGACTTTTGGGCAGGTGATTTTCCTTGAGACGATTTGCAATGATATATCAGTGATTGAAACCAATATCCGGTTGAAGATCCAGCAGAGTCCAGATTATGCTGATATGTAAGATGCCAAAGACAGACATATGCTTTTCCTTTCTTGTGTTTGATGCCAAATCTCATGCAAATCTCTGGTCTCTCTGAGATCACCAAGAGTTTGAAACATTCTGTGTAGAAGAACTTGCAGAAGAAGTATCAGATCGTGGGTGGTGGCTCAGGTACCTTGTTTCAAGAACACCCCGGTTAAGAGCAAGCATTAAAGTCCTAAACCTTAAACCCTAAAACCATTCAGAAGTGTAAAATCTCTTGACCTGCTGATAAGCACGCTCTCTCTCTCTCTCACCTCACAAAAGCTGAAAACTGAGAGCTATGCTGTTGTATGCCCAACAGCCCAGATTATGAAGTAGCACTTGAAGACTTCAAAACACGGCTTTTGAACTATGAAAAGGTATATGCATGTATATACATGTATATAAACAGTCTACTAGTATCTTGTATGCTTCTGCAGCTGATTGGATTCTTGATTTTTTTTCCTTGTGAAATTTTTGTTGGTCATACTGCTGCTCTTCTCCTGTAATCTGTTTGACTTATCTGACATGCTTTTTTCCACCTTGCAAGTTCACATGAATCTAATGCAAACTTCTAATGAATTTTTAATGCAATTTTTCATGAATCTTATGCAGATATATGAGCCAGTGACAGAAGGCTGTTATATAAAGATGATTGACATGGTCAGTGACCAAGGAGGTCAAATGCAGGTGAGTGCGCTAGCCTGTGTCACATTGTGAAGCACACCTGTCTTGATTTCTAGAAGCACTTCGCTTTTTTTTTCCTCTTCCTGAGAGGATTTTTGTATTGTACTTTGAACTCATAAGATCTCAATGTTTTAGATGTGCTATTGTGTGGTTTGGTTCATAGTGTTTGGATTTCCATATCTTTTGCAGTAGGAAACTTCAACCAACTTTATAAGCTCTCACACTAGCACAAATCTCTGGCAGGTTAATAATATCAGTGGATATCTACCAGGGCGCATTGTTTTCTTCCTGGTACATTTTCCATCCATCTGCAGGTTCCATTGCATGGTGCAACAGAAGACTGAATTGACCACACTATAAAAGCTGGAAAAATTCCCTCATCATGTTGTTTGCTTGAGAATCTGATTAAAAAATGCTCATGGATTTTATTTCTTTCTTTCTTTCTTTTGGAAATCCTGAAGCCACCAAAAAAATTTCTTTTTGTCTTTGTAGGTGAATACACACATCACCCCTCGACCCATTTTGTTGACGCGTCATGGCGAGAGTCAAGACAATGTAAGGGGTCGCATTGGTGGTGACCCACCTCTTAGGTACTACTATTACTCCTAAAGCTTTTTTTGCTTAATCTCCCTTCAACATTAAGTGGCAAAGAGCACAAAGTATCAATTCTTCTTACACACAACTAGAATATTCATACATGTGCCGTTTCTTCAGTAACAATGGGATTTCAGTATGCTTCACTTTAATGTTGCTCTAGATGGTTTGGATTTTGCACTAGTTATAGACATGGGCTGTTTCAATTGACATGGTTTTCAGAGTAAAAAGATTGTCTATATTTTTGTTTCTCCACAGTGAGCAAGGAGAGAAGTATGCACTTAGACTGGCTAATTTTGTGCAAAAGCGGCTTAAATCTGAGGCCACTGCATCTGTAATCTTGAACCTACCCTGCAGATCCCCTGTTTGTCATTGTCGCAGTTGGATACTTCATGCACCTGTCGTCTTCTTTGCTACTACAATTGGACCATCTTTTGTGTTTGTAATTATTATCCTCTTTACCATTCCAGCTGCATCTGGTTTTACACGAGCATTCACTATGAATTTTGGAGCTTGATTTCCAGATTTGGACAAGTACTTTGCAGAGGACTTTACTCACAGCACGCCACATTGTCGGTTTTCCAAAGGTGTGATATAGATTCCATTTTCATCAGTGTAGTGTGTCACCTCCTCAGGTTGGCGTCAGCAGCTAGGTTGTCACTTTTTTTGTTTACAATTGTTTGTGTGCTCATTTGTGAATAAATTCAGTTTCTGTCTGTAGAAATTGATGGAATCCATAAGGAAAAGACTGGGCTTGTGACTCACATCTTGGAAAACTCATTTCCACTCTGCAAGGTACACTTGGAAACCGATCTAAACAGTATTTTTGTTTGGGATGGGGTTTGTAATGGAAGGTGCAATGGCGTGCACTGGACGAAATGAATGCTGGTGTTTGTGATGGAATGACATACCTAGAGATTAAAGAGACCATGCCTGAAGAGTACCAGTATGTAAAATCCTTGCTGATCCACACAATGTTGCCAACTCTCTCTCTCTGTCACTGTCTGTATGTTCATTTACTGTTCGAAACTGAGTGAGTTCTTTGGTGTCCAAGTGAACTCATCTTTTTTTGTGCTGAAGATCTTATCAGGGATTAATGTCCTTGATTTTTTTCTTTAATGCACAATCATCCCGCATTCATGCAACAAGACTTGCCAGCCAAGATGTTCTTGAGCTCTTCTTAAATATCTGCAAACTGATTTCAATGTTGCTCAGATCTATCTGTCTTCTCAGCAGCAGATACCATTACAACAGTAGGAAGGGCGTGTAATGAACCAGTAATGTCATCTACTTTGGTTTTAGGGTTGTAGGGTTCAGGGTCAGGACTGAGTTGATATATCTGGCTCGTGATGGTTGGTTTTTATAGGGCTCGTAAGCAAGACAAACTGCGATATCGGTACCCAAGAGGAGAATCCTATTTGGATGTTATTCAAAGGTATGTTGTAAGTTGGTGGACATGAACAAAAAGGATAAATGTGGGATGAGGATGAAATTCTACTAATACTTGCTAAACCCTAAACCCTTAACCCTGAACCAGCTTGTTGGTTAGCAGACAGACAAGTATGGCTGTTACTAAGTGGAAGTATCTGTGACACTGAAAGACTCATATCTCCAGTTAGGTATTACATTTGTCTGTAATATTACAAGTCTTGTTATGATGCCATCAAATCTCGAGGACTATCCTTTATATGCTTCCAACAATTGCTGCCACCAGGGTTTCACAATTTGTCTCAATTTTGTTTTCATTACTCAGAAATTTTGAGCTGGTTGCTGAAAGTGGAGACATGGGGCTGGTGTTCATTGCAGGTTAGAGCCTGTTATTATTGAGCTGGAAAGGCAGCGCTCACCAGTGGTAGTTATAGCTCATCAAGTAAGCACTTACCCAACTCTAAACCCTAAACCCCCTGCATCTCCAATCACATCAGAGACAAAAAGCCTTGGAAACATTTATCAAATTCTTTGCACAGAATTAAGAGATTAGAAACTTCCAACAACTCACTTTCTCATTTGAGGATACCTCATGTTGACTGATTAGCCAGCCTAAGTCCTCCATGGATCCTTTTGAACCGATTTTTTAATCAGAATATCAACATGGGCGATTAAGCAAGTTGTAATGCAACACAACACCAGTCAAGTTATCAGCTCCAATTTCCTGCTTCTAAAGCAACTTGAAGAGAATGGCCATAGCCAGTGTTGGGCGGGTATTTAATCTGGTTAATAACCTCCAGTTCTGGTTTTTCAAATATTTCAAACAAGAGAACTACTGGTTCAAGGCTTTTGAAAAGAAAAATCAGAACCAAAGAACTGTGGGTGGTGGTTATTTCAAGAACCTCAAATACCTGCTGGTTTTAATGAAAAAACTGAAAGTTTTCTGGGCGGTTATTGTGAGTTTTTCAAAAACTATTGAGATCTGTAGTTACATCTCAAAAGCAGATATTGATTTTTTTGAGAACCACAGGTATGAACCTTAAGAACTGCACTGACTCCTGGCAGGGATTTAGTGCAGTTTCTAACACCCGTTCAACACTGGTCATTAGCCAGCACACACACTAGCCTTTTATTATCAATTGTTTGCCGGTTACCTTGCAAGAAAGTGGGACTTGAGGTGATCTAAGATGAAATTTAACCTTTGTTGTGAGCATCTGTTATCAGGCAATCTTACGCTCCTTGTATGCATATTTTGCGGACAAACCTTTGAAAGAAGCCCCGCATATTGAGGTTTTCTTTCTCTCTTCCCCTTCTGTGAGCTCCTTTGTTGCTATCATTTGCTGTTACCTTGCAACATCAGAGTTTGCTTGCAACTAGTTGTGTTTTGTTTATACAAACTTGAATTCATTGAAATTCATATCGCAACTTGAATCCATCAAAGTTCATATTGGAGTTCAGAAGTGTGCTTTTTTTGCAATTTTTGACTGCATGCAGATGCCATTACACACTATTATTGAGATTCAAATGGGAGTGACTGGAGTACAAGAGAAACGCTACAAGCTTATGGAAACACAGAGTCAGTATTCTAAAATACTCAGTGGTTTTTCCTTGCAAAACTGTTCTAGACTTTGTTTATATTTATCTATTTACTTATGTTGTAAATGTTTTTAAGTTGGTGGGTTTTTGTTGAAATTCATGGAAAAACTTGAAATAAGGATTGGTGATGAAGAGAGCTAATCAAAATTATACAATTCCATGACTAACAACAAAAGTTGTTGAAAAATTGAAGTAATGGAAGGTTTAAGCAAAATAGCTTTGCCTTGCTTTTTAGATGGAAATCTCATGGCTTTAGTAGGAAAACCAGAACTTCAATTTTGTTGGGTTAGTTCAAAAGGGATCCGGCAACTCTAATGTTTGTTTCTGGGTTTGGTTCTTGTCCAATTTGTGCAGGCACCATGTATGGTGAATTTCCTTAACAAATAGAAAATAAGAAAACAGATATTTCTATGAAATATCCTGGTATTGATTGTATCCAGCAATGTTGCTGAGAGCTCTCTAATGAGAGACAGTAATTTAGTATTTATGAATAAATTATGTTCATTAAGTATTGAGTGAATTAATGAAGTAAAAAAAAACTAGTAGAGAGAATTTATTGAAACCATTTGAAACCCTAAGAGCTGAAGTCATCTCTACACCCATTTTGCTTCTATTTGATGCCTTAGTTACAAGCTTTTTCTGATTGACATGTCTATGAATAGGATTACAAATCCAACAATTGGATTCAAGTTCATACACTAAGAAGTCTTTGGTAGAAATTTCAGCCAACATCAAACAAGGGATGATGAGATAGCAAATCCAGATTGGGCTCATGATGCAGGACTAGTCAGGTGCTACTTGAGGTTGGATCCAAAGCTTAATTAGCTTTAAAAAATTTCAATATCAAACTCGGGCATGCATTCTAACATGGCACTCACAATGACCAAGTTGGATACTCACATCAATCAAGTTGGGCACTCAGAATTATCAAGTTGGGTACTCATGACTTAATAAGTGTAGCCCTTCACAAACATTCCCTTCTTTGCTTCCTCAGCTTCACCTTCAGCAGAGTACTTTCCAAGTTGTGCCAATGAGTTGGCCTTTGCACGAACAAGAAGAGCTTTCTGTGCAGCTTCCACATTCTGAGGTTGGCCCTTCCATGTCTTCAGAACTGAGTTCTGAAGAGCACGAGCATAGGAGAATGATACATGCCAGGGGTTGGGGCTCTGGTTCATGGCATTCAAGTTCAATGTTGCTTCCACCTCTGATTGGCCTCCAGACAAGAACTGTGCACAACAGATTCCATATTCAGAACCCCTTTTTTACCGACTCATAAATGCAATTATCATGACAACATTTAACTAATCTTTAGACCAGGAGATGACTTGGTACAAGAGAGCAGCCAATTTTTCTTTTGAAAAACAGGCAAATGACTTACCATTATGCCTGGGACAGATGGGGGCACACGTCTCTTCAACAAGGTGAGTGTGTACTCTGCAACCTTCTCAGGGGTTGCCCTCTCAGGGCACTCTGCTCCAGGGGTAACCATGCTTGGCTTCAACAGAATGCCCTCAAACAAGACATTGTTCTCAGCCAAGAAGAAGAAGACCTTTGACCAAACCTTCTGGGCAACCTCCAGAGTTCTGTCAATGCCATGGCTCCCATCAAGAAGAATCTCAGGTTCCACAATGGGCACTAAGCCATTATCCTGCATGTTGTTAAAATTAGCAAGAGAGATGTACACAGATCAATATTTCCAGTGAAATCATGGACTTGGATGGGATGTTGGTTCAATGATGTGTCATGTCTATGCACCCTCTTCACAAAATACAGGATCAAGGTCTAAAATGGCAACAGAAAATTGCAATAAATCATTGCAACTTAAGAACACTGATCAGATGGATACACTCAAGAGTAGGCAACACCAACAACCAAGCAGCAATGAGAGAGTACTTGAGAAATAGCAGCATATCGAGCAAGACCCCATGCAGCTTCAGTCACAGCCAACTCCGAAGGACCATTTGGAATGCTGATCACAGTGCGCCTGCACAACACTCATGAATGGTGAGACTTGCATTCAGGTAACTAACTGAACATGTCTTATAACTTGGAGCCATACATGAAGAATCCAAGCAGCACATGAGGCACATATAAGAGCATCTCCACCGATACACTGCACAGCAGATTTTGGATGAGGGAGAGCATTTATTATGTGATTCTGCAGCAGGAAAATGGTTTTGAGCCAACAATTCCACAGTATGCAAAGGCAGGCAAAAGGCATTGCATTGTCCAACTTCTGTTTATATTGTCCAGATTGATTAATTCATTAATTGAATTGATTTGATTGGTCCAGATGGTTTGCTATTAGTGGTATCCCACCTTTTGCAATGCTTTTTCACGTTTATGGTTGGGGAATGGGAAACAGGAATCCATATATCTTGGATGTGAGGTTTACTATTGGAGGGCCACATGCCGACTATGGGTAGAGATGCTCTAAGAGGAGTGTGGGCCTTACTTACCACTTAGCAAACCTAGCTCCCTGCTTGTAGTAAGCAGCTGTCCTTGAGGCAAGGCCATCAAGGCCTTGGCACCATGACTCGTTGTTGGATCCAGCCAAAGGCACAAGACCCTGGATTTCAACAAATTCCACACAAGGTCAAAACATTAAAGGCCTGCGCGCTCTAATAGATCCTGAGACTAGACTAGTGTGGTGCAATGGAGAATCTAGCAATGGTAAACTGTGTCAGTGGTACCTTGTCCACCTTGATGCCAGGAACAATACCCTCCTGGGACAAAACATCCACCATTTTGCTGCCGTCAGTTGTGGATTGGTACAATGTCTCCTCGAAAAGGATAGCTCCAGATACATACTCTCCAAGACCTGGGGTACCGACGAGAAGCTGCCTGTAAGCCTGACGATTGACTTCGGTGTTCTCAAGCCCGATAGAGGCGAGACGCAATCCGCAGGTTGCATTGGATTCGTCCATAGCCAAAATACCACGGCCTGGAGAGGCAATTGTTTTCTGCACTCACATCACAAACGTTACTTGTCATCATCATCGTCTTCGATCAATGCCTTCTCGGGCACAAAGATACTCTTGATCGTCTCAATTACCACAACAAGTCACTCTGAGTCCCATGGAATGTATTTAGCAACTGGATCTCTCGTCAAAAATTGGTTTCGAGTTTGAACAGGACAATGCTGGCAAAGGAACCAGCCAGCATGTCGCAATTACCGAAAAAAAGGAAACAGCCTCGAGAAGAACCAAGTCTTCGTCATCTCGTCAATTTGCTAATCACAAGATCAAACCACGCGACAATCACAATTTCCCGAATCCATGTATAATGTAAAACAGAGAAATGATCTCAACGACAACAAAAATTTGAAGATAGCACGACAAAGAGTGCATCATACTCGTTATAATCTGAGTGTTAAGCGTTAAGAGTCATCGCTCAACAAAGTCTCAGATCATCATCACCTTCATATTCACGCAGAATAGAAGTGACGAGCTGCCAGGACTACAGCCAAACTGTATATTTCTTTGGCGGATACAATTTCCACTATCAAAGACAATCATGATCAAACGACAACGAAACCGCTGACGCAATCATTACAGATGCTCAATGCAAACAAACCACAGAATTCTCTGTCTGTCTGTCTCTGTCTCTGAGAGAACGCTCTCACTGTCCATCGATGACCGCAATTCTTAACAATCAACAGAAAAAAAACGTAACAACACAGATGAAGAGAGATATTAGAAGAAAAATAAAATCGCGTACCGCAGTTTCAACAAGCTCCTCATCATATACAGCAGCACGTACGGAGATAACAGCAACAATGTACTAACACAGATGAAGAGAGAGATTATTAAAAGAAATAAAAAATCGTAGTACCGCAGTCTTGACAAGCTCCTCGTCATATCCAGCAGCGCGCACGGAGATGACTGCAGCATTCTGGGACTTAACAGTCGGAGCGGCAACGGCAAATTGCTTGGCCACCTTTCCAACGAATTCCGACGGTCCCAAGCTGCTCATCCCCTGCTTGAATACCAAACCCGCAGAAACCGCAAAGGCTGCCATGTCGCTATCTGAGCTGCTACTGAGAATGCGAAGTGCAAAGAAGACAAATCCGTGCAGAGAGAGAGACACAGAGAGAGAGAGAGAGAGGGAGAGGGTGGCGATGGCGATGCTTGATCTTGTGCGCAGCAGCACCATATCCTCCTCAAGCACTGTTTGTGGTGGGAAGCATCGCCACCTAATCGGACGTCGCCCATAGCGCCAATGCACGATCGGACGGCGCAACGTGCAGGATAAGGTAACGAACAAGCAAGAAGGGGAAGAAGACCCAAAGGCCAAATTATGAAATCCCCTTTTGCTTAAGCAGTGGTGTGAATAGGTATATATATTATTGATACCTCTAAGGTAATTAATTATATACCTACCTTCATTTGGCATATTGATTTTAATTGAACCATTTGGTGTATTATGACTACTAATTGGCTGTGTATGTGGGAATTATCGGAAAGACAATTATTATTTTACCCTTCAATTTTTTGGCCAAATTATAAAATCCCTTTTTTGCTTATTGTGAATAGGTATATATTGAAACATAGATAATTAATTATATACTTTCCACCTTGTCAATCACTAATAGTGACAATGGAATGAGGAAAAAATCAAGTTGAATTTACAGAAATTAAGTTTTATTTAAATAAAACATTGAATAACATTGCATGCAACTTGAATTGAATTCCAATACATTAAATTCAAGTCAAGTCTCATTGAATTTAATATTTTATTCAATTCAATTCAATTTGAATTTTAAAATTAAAAATTAAATATATGGAATTGAATTTAGATTAAATTGAATTGAATTGAATTGAATTTTAATTAGATTTAAATTTAATTCAAGAGAAACATAAATACATTGGTGCACCAGGTATTGAAAATATGCTTATCATTTCCATCATTTGTGATTATGGTGTTGAAAAAAGAAAAAAATTGTGAAAAACCATAGATCCATATATATATAATGTAAATTTTAAAATATAAATTTTAATAAAATTTCAAAAAAAGAAGAAAATGCACAATAACATGTGCTTTTTCATGGAACATCTTACTTCTTTTGTAATAATTATCTGACTCATTTTCCCCAGCCACCTACATGGACATGAGAAGCACATGTTATTGTGCCTTACTCACGTCCATATTATATAGTAAAATCAAAATTGAGATTGACATAAATAATGATGAACTATTGAAAACCATATAGGTACATTAGAGAGAAATAAAAAGAGGGAAATGGGAGGGGATATTATTAAATTAATAAACCTCCATCTCCTTTACCATTATTCTGACCTCTTTTTCATATTTTCAAAGTGAAGCTTAAATTAAAATTTAAAAAATTATTTAACTATTAAAGTACATCCTGTAAATCCAGAGCTTTTTCCTTGGCCATATAGTTCTAATATGTAGCTATGTATGTAAATGTATATATTAAATAATTGTAAATGCAAAAATCAGGCAATCACAAATGTAAGAGAATTGTGAAGACAAAGTAGCCAAATAAGCTTCATTGAAAAGAAAAAAAAAACTAGTTGCTGAAATGCTATTAAAACAATAAAAATGTAGCATGGTATTTTCTCATTTTTTTAATGCATAAGACATTTGTAGTTGCATAAAACAAGTTGCAAAAGACAGTTTTCTTTCTAGTTATCTAGATGGGTATGACCTTAGGCAATACCGAGCTTTTACATTATTCAGCATCCAGTCTACAACCATGACTAACTTTGTAACATCGTCTTGGCAGATGGGTTGGTGCACATTGAACTTGAATACAAAGTTGACAAGCTTTGAACATATTCACTATTTTTTTTCATGTTACAATTTCTCCACCACCACCAGTTAAAATTTCAGAGAATGAATTTAATTTTATTGTGATCTTTGAAACAGTTGAGTACAGTGTAGATTTCAGGTTTTTCTTGTGCATTCATACCAACTTTCAAACATGACACCTACCTAGATGATCCCCTGTATGTTTGCTACAAACTAAGCTCTTCATCTATTGTACAGCTACTTAAGGAGGCTGATCACAGAGCCAAAAATGCCTCAAATGCATGTGCAAGTGCTATGGTAGATGTCAACTGCATGAAAAACCTCTATTGCACTCTATAGGTATTGTGCAATTCCTTCAAGATTCCCTCACAAGCAGTTTACTACTGTCCAAGAGGTTGTTGGCACTCACTGCCTTGGACAGTTTTGAAGCCTAGACCTCTGAGAAATGAAATTGAAATGATTTCAGTAAATTCAAATTAAAATGTTCTCAATTATCTTGCTCACGGATCTTGTATCTCAAATTCAACACCTTTTGAAGCTCATCCTGACCTCCAACATCCTCCAATTCCTGTAATGATCCAAATGACAATCATAGAGAAGTTAGACAACCCTAAACACTTGTCCAAATGGAGATATAATATACAATTGCAAATCCAAAGCTGCAAGCAAGGAGAGGATGTTCACACCTTGGGACCAAGGAAAAGACCATATGGCACGCCACCAAATAAGTCAGCATGGTGCAGCTGAAAGTTAGAAACAAAACCCAGTCATAAGTGCAATGCCTCAAAGAAACCTAAATCTACCAACACACAGAAATCAGCCCTGAAATATGTATAGATCTATTGGATTCCATTCAGATACAAGCATCTTACCCAGAGCATCATGTCTCCTTACCCAACTACAAACACCAAAAAAACGAGTGAAGAATCCAAAGAGAAAGTCAAGTACCTGATGTGCTGCAGCCACCTTCTGAAGGTAAGGGAAATCTGCAATAGGTCCAACAGTGAAGCGCCTATGTACAAGGCCATCATGCACAAACATATATGCCATGCCAAACATGGTTATGCCTAAACCCTGTACACAAAGAGCCCAGAACTGTTAATTTCTCTCCGAGCCAACATCATCACCAAACTAAGCAAAACTATAGTGGGCCAAACGAAGCAATTGGTGATGTATGTCAGAACGAGCATACATGTAGATAGAACTCACACCCAAGACCTAAGTAGCCAAGAAAAGCTTGGAAAGGTGTTGCTGGAGATGATTTTATATGTAGATAGATCTCACACCACTAGAGACCCTAGGAAGAGAAACCCTAGCAAGGTGTTCCTGTTGTACATGGCTACTGTGTGCTTACCCCTCCAAAGCAGAGACCAGGAATGAACCCACGGTTGAAAAATCCAATAGCCATGAGTGCAATGGCAGGTACAGCATTGATGATGGCAAAGATGTCATTCAGCTCAAAGGGCCCCTCCCTTGGCTGATGGTGTGACTGCAATTGAATACTTGTACTTTAGTAACCTTGAAGCATCTGAATCATTTGCTGGACATCACCAAACAACTTTGGAGACTAGAGCTCACACTAGTGCAAAAATGAACACTAGGTACCTTGAAGAGAGCTTCAACCCTAATTACTTACCTCATGCATGTTCCAGAGTGATGCATGCCAGAGGGCTTTGTGTGCCCAGCGAGCCCAGAACTCCATGCCCACCTGCATGGGTAGTCAAGACATAATAAGAGCTAGTACTGTACAAACATGAGCTCTCAAGAAATCAATGCAAAGATACATATTATACAATCAGATTGCACATGGATTCTTTGGTTCCTGAATGTCATGAGCCTTCCTCTGGGATGGAACAGACCGTGAAGAGGAGAGATTCTGGGATGCTCTTCTTACCGCAGCCCCAATTGCTAATGAGAATGTTCCAAGCATCTCTCCATACGGCACCTCAACATTGTCCTGCAACAGTAGACTTGTGTAAGTAGAGAGTACCCTATGCATCCAATTTGCAGAAAATTCCAACCACAACAACGCAGCACCAACAAAGTCTACAGTAATTCCAATTTTTTTTTGTCGCCACAGTGCCAAAACTCGCCCCGCAAAAAAAAAAAAAACAGAAAAAAGGGGGGAGTCTGAACTGAATATAACAATTTACCTGCATTTGCCAAACAAAACGGTAATACACCGCGACGGCTGCCAGAGTGACGAAGCCAACGCTGGAGGCTAACGCCGCAAACAGGTACGCAGTCCGCTCCCGCTTCCTATCCTTCCTCTTCTTCTCGGCAATCGCCGATATCGTCGCATGATCCACACTCACCTCCGAAGCAGCCGACTCAGTAGTCCTCATCTCCACCTTATCTTCTTCCTCCGTCAATTCCTCCTTCACTAAGCACGGACTCAACTCCATTCGTTGCTGCGACGACTGCCATTCTACTAGTTTCTGTTCTTGCTGTAGACGACGTTGTGCGTTTCTATCCGCAACCATGCACACTGTAAGTCGACGACTCCATCGTCCACTCTTCCCATTTCTTCTCCCAACTCGCACCTTACTGTCCTCAGAAGAAGCTGTAACACTAGTAGTACAAGAAGGCCGGACAAGCAACAACGACATTACTACACCTCCTGCACTACTAGTACTACTACTCCTAATACTCCCCAGCTTTCCACTCGAGTGGCTCCTCCAGCTGCGCGGCGGAGCTACTACATCCAATTCCAAGAAGCCACCACCAACAAATGTTTGCAAAACTTGCTGAGCATGCTGTCTACAACATCCCCCAATCACCACCATTTCGCCTCTCTCCTCTCTCACTACCTCCCACAGAAAAAACACCAAAACTCCACCACCACCACCACCACAACCACAGCAGCGTCGTCGTTCCCCAAAAAAACTTCCTCTCAGAATGTCATCCCCAACTCCCCGAAAAGAAAAGAAACTTGGAAGATGAGATCAAATCTAGAAAATGAATTTCAGAAATGAAGAGCGAGAGAGAGAGATCAAATTTTGCTCAAATTTGGTATCAAATTTGAAGACTTGTGTGAAGTGAGCACTAGTAAAAAAAAATTAAAGATCTGATCTAATTCATTAGGAATTTCACTAACAATTTGGAATCGATTATGTGAATCATGGATTGAGTGACAAACAAAGGAGAGAATTTGCAAATGGAATTTTGAGTGACAAAGGTCGATCGATCGATTCATCCAAGAGAACAAACTTTGATCGAATTTGGTCCAAATTTGAAGACTCGAGTCATGAGCACTAGGGTAGTAGTAGCAGTAGCAAAGAGATCATTTGGGGGGGGGGGGGGGGGGGGGTTAGAATTATACTAAAATTTTGAAGGGAAATGGGAAGGGGGGAAAAAAAAAAACCTTTTTACTGATTTAGG
>Ga0116227_10011772_pt1 | contig 14566 bp, 13 predicted proteins | sample S1TSphgellanicum_FD_89693 | JGI IMG/M metagenome (GOLD analysis project Ga0116227, IMG submission 89693) | Host-associated microbial communities from peat moss isolated from Minnesota, USA - S1T2_Fb - Sphagnum magellanicum MG | ecosystem: Host-associated > Plants > Peat moss > Unclassified... | reverse complement strand
GGGCATTCTGAACGGTGATATTCACGGCAGTGCCGAATATCGTGCGCATCTAGTTGGTGTGATGGCGAAGCGGGCGGTGGCAGCTTCCTTGGCGTGACCCGTGACGGACCTGTTTGCCTAATCCGCAAACGGGTCCTGCATTAATATAGTGTCGTCGCGTTCCGGACTTGTTGAAAGCAGCGTTATAGGCGCTTCAATAAGTTCCTCGAGGCGTTTGACGTATTTAACCGCTTGCGCTGGTAAGTCTGCCCAGGACCGTGCGCCGCGCGTCGAACCGCTCCACCCCTCCATGGTCTCATAAATTGGTTCCGCGGCCGCTTGCGCCGCAACACCGGCCGGCAAATGCTTGTAAGTTTTACCGTGAATGTTGAAGCCCACGCCGACCTTGAGCTCTGCAAAACCATCAAGCACATCGAGTTTTGTCAGCGCCAGGCTGTCTATGCCGCCCACCTTCACGGCCTGGCGGACCAATGCGGCATCAAACCAACCGCACCGCCTCTTGCGGCCTGTGACAGTGCCGAATTCGTGCCCGCGTTCTCCCAACAGTCTGCCGGTTTCGTCGTGCAACTCAGTGGGGAATGGCCCAGCGCCAACACGGGTGCAGTATGCCTTTGCGATGCCTATAACGCGCCCAACCGCGCTAGGTCCCACACCACTCCCGGAAGCCGCGGTGCCGGCTACTGTGTTGGAGGATGTCACAAAGGGATAAGTGCCATGATCGACGTCGAGCATCACGGCCTGCGCGCCTTCAAAAAGAATACGCTCCCCGGCCAGTTTGGCGGTTGCCAGGCGTTCCCAAACAGGCTCACAGAAAGGCAGCAACTTCGGCGCAAGTGCCATCAGGCTGGTCAGAAGAGCGCCCTTCTCAAAAATTGGCGCGCCGAGGCCCGAGAGAAGTGTGTTGTGGTGCAAAAGCAACTCATCGATCTTGGCGGATAGGGTCTCGGGCTCCGCCAAATCGCACATACGTATCGCCCGCCGGGCGACTTTGTCCTCATAGGCTGGCCCTATGCCCCTGCCGGTCGTGCCAATGCGCCGGTCTCCCCGCGCCACCTCTCGCGCACTGTCCAAGGCGGCGTGAAGAGGGAGAATCAGTGCCGCGTTATCTGCGATGCGCAATGTGTCTGGAGTCACATGCAAGCCCTGCGCGGCGACCCGGTCAATCTCTGCGAGCAAGGCAACCGGGTCAACGACGACGCCATTTCCGATAATGCCCAATTTTCCTCTTACCAAGCCGGAGGGCAGGAGCGACAGTTTATAGGTCTGGTTTCCGACAACCAGAGTATGCCCGGCATTATGGCCCCCTTGGAATCTGACAACGATGTCAGCCCGGCTGGCTAGCCAATCAACAACCTTGCCCTTTCCTTCATCGCCCCATTGAGCGCCGATGATCGTCACATTTGTCATATCGTTTCCTTAGTAACGACGATTATCTGGCCGTTCTGATAAACATGGCTACAGCCTAGCCGCTCTGCTTCAAACTTGGCCGGGGCCCTTTCATCGAGTGCAGCTATTGTCGCAAACCCTTGCAGCCGGCAAGCTTCAGCCTCACACAGAGGCGTTCCATACGGCAAGTAGAGACGCGGCCGCAAATCGGGCGCAGGTGCCACGCGGACGATTGTATCTGGGTATAGGGTAATACCGGTTGCTGGCTCGCCGTTCCCGGATAGATACCGCCCGCCGCGCCCAAGTTCTGCCTGGCGGCCAGCCGCGAAGACCGTCGTACAAATTCCGGTATGATATCGATACCCCCGGAACTCGATGGGGTCGATTGTCAAAGCAAGGTTTGGATTCTGGCTTGTTGATACCCGAACTGCCTCGGCGATACGGATTGCATGAATCTTTGATGCGGCAGGGAGGTCTATCGCCAGAAGAGCTGGAACAGCGCGGGCGGCCGGACCGGTCGCATCCAGAAGCTTTTGAAACATGCCTATATATGGCGTGTCAAAGCTAGCTACCGCGGCGCTATCCTTGCGGTCTAGGGCGCGGGAAAGCTCTGACCGCAATTCCGGTTTGACGTGTTCCATCAAGCTAAGGACAAGCCAGGGTACGGTGAGGTCAAAGCTCACATTGTGCAGGCCAACGGCTGCCAGTGCTGCCGCAGCCGTCAGAATGATTTCTGCATCCGCGTCGGCAATATCCTGCCCGATCAGCTCAATCCCGGCTTGGGCAATCTGGCGCTCTGGCTGCAAGTGGGATCCACGAACCCTCAGACATTGGCCAGAATACGCAAGCCGCAGAGGCCGGGGTGCGCCGCTTAACCGGGTTGCTGCCAACCTGCCGATCTGCGGTGTGGTGTCGGCACGCAAACCCATCATCCTCTGGCTACCAGGGTCCATAAGCCGGAATGTTTGCTCGGCGGTTGCTGCACCTGCGCCGGCAAACAGGCTGTCTTCAAACTCGATGAGCGGTGTCTTAACCCTTTGATAGCCATGCGCATCGAAGCAATCCATGATGGCATGGACGCAGCGCGCCTCAATTTCGGCTTCAGGCGGCAAAACGTCACGTAAGCCGGCCGGAAGTAATGCGGGGTGGATAGCAGGCGTCTCGTCCATTGGAACCATCTGTTGTGGCGCGGCGCTATAGCACCTGCCCATCAAAGAACCAATTCGATAGATTTGGGTTGGCACAACCTTTGATTGCGTGGCATCATATACCACACCTTAGTTAAGGCAGGAAGATGCTTTTCAACTCAGTCCTCTTTGTTGCGGGCTTTCTGCCGGTCGCTTTAGGAGTGTTTCTTTTGGTGGCTCGGCTCTGGGGAGGGCGATTGGCCCGGATTTGGCTTCTGGTTACGAGTCTATTTTTTTACGCATGGTGGAGCCTGAGCTTCTTGCTCCTCTTGGCTGGTTCCATAGCAATCAATTTTGTCATGGGGCTACAAATCCAACGTCGTGCTGGCAAGAGGCTGTGGCTGATCTGTGGTTTGGCCTTCAATCTCGGCCTGCTAGTCTTTTTCAAATACGCCAGTTTTATAGCGGAGGCTTTCGGTGCCACATTGCCCATCCAAATCTCTTTGCCCCTTGGGATCAGTTTTTTTACATTCCAGCAGATCATGTTCATCGTTGATACATATTTGCAGGACGCACCGTCGGCGCCGTTTCTTGACTATGCGTGTTTCGTATCTTTCTTTCCGCATGTGATCGCTGGGCCGCTCGTCCGCCCCAAAACAATCATTCCGCAATTTGCCAATCTCAAAGCTGGAGTGGATTCGTTAAGGCAAGTTTCCGAAGGCCTCGAGATATTTCTCCTTGGGCTTGCCAAAAAGCTCGTTTTGGCAGACTCGCTTGCGCAGTTTGCAGATCCTGCATTTGTTGCGGTTTCAAACCATGATTCCCTGACCTTGATCGAGGCGTGGGTCTCGCTGCTTGCGTATGGGTTGCAGATATATTTCGATTTTTCAGGATATTCGGACATGGCAATCGGTCTTGCGCGCATGTTTGGCATTCGTTTTCCAGCCAATTTCCACAGCCCCTATAAGGCCCAAAACATAAGTGAGTTTTGGAAGCGGTGGAATATCACGCTAAGCGCGTTTTTGAGAGACTATCTCTATATCCCTCTTGGGGGTAATCGCCACGGCGAGGGGAGGCGCATATTCAATGTCATGGCCACAATGCTACTGGGGGGGCTGTGGCATGGGGCCGCGATACGATTCGCTTTGTGGGGCGGAATGCATGGCGGTTTTCTTGTTGTTCATGGTTGGTTCAAAAGATCGGGCGTTCGTCTTCCTTCTCTTGTTTCCCAAGTTCTAACATTGGCAGCGGTACTTCTCGCCTGGGTACCGTTTAGGGTGGCCAACTTTTCTGCCTGCATCGCGTTCTATCGCGGATTATTTGGTTTCAATGGGTTGGCCCTTCCAGAATTAGTCATGCAACATGCAACGTGGCTTAGACACGTCGCACACTCGGTTCCTGTACTTCCATATCTGGGTAATGCCCGGAGCTTGAGTTTGCCAGAGGGTGTTCTGTTGTTGTTGTGCGCATGGACCGGCGTATTAGGGCTTCCCGATATTCATAACCTCACCCGACGTGGCCGTAGCTTGGCTCTCGTGAGTAGCTTTGCCTTCACGGTTCAAGCGCTACTCTTCGCCCCCTACACGTTGCCGTTTCTATACTTTCAATTTTAAAGATGCTGAAACTTATTGGGTGCTGCGTTCTTTCGCTTCTTATTTACATCGTCGCAATTCGTCTTATTCCTATTCGACCGCTTTCTCTAGGCGATTTGAACCTTGAGATTGTGGATAAGGCGGTACGGCTGGCGCATTTGCCAACGCCAAAGCTGATTATTCTCGCCGGATCAAATGGACCCTATTCACACTCGTGTATGGTCATAGGCAACATGTTGAATTTGCCGTGCGAAAATGCGGGTATTGCCGTTGGCATCGGCCTGGACGATCTCTTTGCGATCTATGGTCCTGAGATTCATAGTGGCGATGTGGTCTACATGCCTCTCGAAACGGCCGAATACATCATTACGCGTTCGCAGAATGACGCTAACCCCGACGGTTCTATCCTGCTGGAACGAAACGGCGCCACCTTCCGGCGATTCCCACTGGATAGAATAATCGGGGCGTTTTTTTCCAATTCGTTCTTGGACCTAGTTGAATCGGCGGTGGAAATCCCCGTAGCTGGGTCTGGCATAGTTTCCGCATCTAAATTGATTGGAAGAGAGTATAACACGTATGGGGATAGGATAGGCTCCTCTCTCGCAACAGCAGATCAAAGCATTCTGGCCCGAGCATCACGAAAAGAGCCGGACGGGGCTCAAATTGCCAGAGGCTACGGATCAGATTTGGTCCGGCATTTCGTAGCAACCGAAACGCAAGACGGAATTGCAGTGATCGGCGGCTTACCAACCGATTTCGAGACTATCCCGCTACCAGCTGATACAATCTTAGCCATTCGTTCGATATACGTTGAAAATGGCGGCCGCTTTGTGGTGTTGGACAACTTAAGCCGTTATCCGAGAGCTGATTTTTACGATAGCGAAGATCACCTCGCACAGCCATGTCAATACAAGCATTCCATCGCCATTGCCGGCTTGCTTAGCCAGGTCCTCCGCCGGCACTTGCGGCCTCCCACTTCGGATATAAGCCGCATTGCCGCGACATGCCCGGCCTGAGTTTGGCAGTCAGGCGATCAGCGCCGCGCGTTGACCGGCAATTCGCGACCAGGCTTCGGCCTCATCCTCATCGAACAGTTCGGTGAGCTTTCGCATCATCGTTCCGCCCAGCTCCTCGGCATCAACAATGGTAACGGCGCGGCGATAATAGCGCGTGACATCGTGGCCGATGCCGATCGCGATAAGTTCCACAAGGTTACGGCCTTCAATATCTCGGATCACATCCCGCAAATGGCGTTCCAGATAGTTGCCGGAATTCACCGAGAGGGTGGAATCATCAACCGGCGCACCGTCGCTGATGACCATTAAAATCCGCCTATGCTCAGGGCGAATCAGTAAGCGCCGGTAAGCCCAAAGCAAGGCTTCACCATCGATGTTTTCCTTCAGCAGCCCCTCGCGAAGCATAAGCCCGAGGTTTTTGCGTGCACGGCGCCACGGCGTGTCGGCGGCCTTATAAATTATGTGACGCAGGTCATTAAGCCTGCCTGGCATTGGCGGCTTGCCCGCGGCCACCCATTGCTCGCGGCTTTGCCCGCCCTTCCAGGCCCGCGTTGTAAACCCAAGCACTTCCACCTTTACCGCGCAGCGCTCCAACGTCCGGGCAAGTATATCGCCGCACATCGCCGCCACGGTGATCGGCCGGCCGCGCATGGAACCGGAATTATCGATCAAAAGTGTGACGACGGTATCCCGGAAATCCGTGTCGCGTTCCCGCTTATATGTCAGCGCCAGCAGCGGATCGACGATGATCCGCGACAGCCGCGCGGAATCGAGCATTCCTTCTTCCAGGTCAAACTCCCAGGCCCGCGTCTGTTGGGCGAGCAGCCGACGCTGCAGGCGATTGGCAAGTTTTGCCACCACGGCATGCATATGCTGCAATTGCTGGTCGAGTTGCTGCCGCAGCCGTGATAGCTCCTCCGGGTCGCACAGTGCGTCGGCGTCTATCTCTTCATCATGCGCTCTGGTGAAAGCGCGATAGCTGGTTCGGTCATCACTGGGAGGTGTCGCGCGGCGCTGCTGGGGCCCGGCGGGCGCCTCATCGGTCTCGGCGGAAAAATCATCGCCCTCGTTCTCATCATTGGCTTCCTGTTCCGCGCTCTGTCCTTCGGTCACTTCAGGCTGCGCGGCCAGCATGGCCTCTTCCTGCGTCTGGGATTGGCCGTCCCCATCCTCGGAACTATCCTGCTGGGATGTTTCCTCGCCGCCATCATCGGCATCTTCCGAGTCTTCATCATCCGCCGTGTCGGCTTCGGCCTCGGCGAGGTCCAAAGCGGCCAGAAGTTTTCGCGCGGCCTTTGTGTAGTCAGATTGGTTGGATCGGGCGGAGGCAAGTTCGGCCAGCGCAGCCTCGGCATGTTCCCCAAGCGTATCGCGCCACAAGTCAAGAATATGCTTGGCCGAATCAGGCACGGCTTCAGAATCCATTTTTTCACGGACCAGTAGAGAAAGTGCGGTGACCAGCGGTAACTGGTCACGCCTGGTCATACGGTCCAAACCGTCTGATTCGCATTCATCGTTCAGCTTGCCGCGAAGATTGGCCGAAACCCCGGACATATGCGCGGCGCCGACAATTTCGACACGCGCCTGTTCAAGCGCGTCATACGCCTCACGGGCTTCCCGGGTTGAAGGCGCCCGGGCCGAATGGATGGCATCATTATGATGGCGCAGGCGAAGGGCGAGCGAATCAGCGACCCCTCGCAGCTTTGCAACTTCCGCCGCCGCCAGCGCCCGTGACGGCGAGGGCAGCCGCGCGCGCTTGCCGGCCAGGCCCGAAGGTCCAGGCTGATAGGCCACTTGAACATCGGGGGTTTGCGCGATGGCGCGAAGCGCGCTGGCGGTTGCTCGCTTGAATTCCTCGCTACGTCCCTGGTCGGCGCTCATTCACGCATCTCAACCAGGCCTGCCCGGCATAAGTCCCGTGGAAATCTCCTCATTGAAGCAGCGCTGGTAATATTCCGCCACGGTATTGCGCTCGGCTTCATCGCATTTGTTCAGAAAGGTCAGCCGGAACGCAAAGCCGATGTCACCAAAAATCTTGGTATTCTCAGCCCAGGTAATAACCGTCCGCGGCGACATGACCGTGGAGATGTCACCCGCAATGAACCCCGCCCGCGTCAAATCCGCAAGGGCGACCATGCTTTCCATGCGCTTCTTTGTAACTGTATCACCCGCCGCCACGCCGAGCTTGGCCATGATAATCGCCACTTCCTGCGCATGTGGAAGATAATTGAGCGTCGCGACAATATTCCACCGGTCCATCTGGCCCTGATTGATCTGCTGGGTGCCATGGTACAGCCCCGTCGTATCACCCAGCCCCACAGTGTTTGCCGTCGCAAAAAGCCGAAATGCGGGATGCGGCCGGATCACCCGGTTCTGGTCAAGCAGCGTCAATTTGCCCTCAACCTCCAGCACGCGCTGGATAACAAACATCACATCCGGCCGGCCAGCATCATACTCATCAAAAACCAGGGCACATGGATGTTGCAGCGCCCAGGGCAAAATCCCCTCCCGGAACTCGGTCACCTGCTTTCCATCCTTCAATACGATGGCGTCTTTCCCGATCAGATCAATCCGGCTGATATGGCTGTCCAGGTTCACGCGGATACAGGGCCAGTTCAACCGGGAGGCGATTTGTTCGATATGGGTCGATTTACCGGTACCATGATAGCCTTGAATCATCACGCGCCGGTTGAACGCAAACCCAGCCAAGATGGCCAGCGTGGTTTCCTTGTCAAACTGATAGGCCGGATCAACCTCGGGGACGTGTTCAGTGCGCGTGGAGAACGCGGGCACTTCAAGATCAACATCAATTCCGAAGATTTTTCGCGCATCCACCGTGATATCCGGCGCATTGATGGCCGAGGTCGGGTTCGTGCGTGGTTCCGCGATCGCGGCGATATTATTCATCGGAAGGTCAATCCTATTTTGAGCAACATAAATCTACCAGACATCCTGTCAGGTCAACCAAGGCCGTCTATCCCCATCATCCTATTCCGCGGCCGGGCTTGCGCTCTGCGCAAGCTGCCCGCTCAGCCTGGCGCGGAGCGTCGCGTAAGCCAGATTAATTGACTTAAGGATCTCTTCTGATTCCTTATCCCCACCATTGGCATCCGGATGGTGGCGCTTGGCGAGTTGTTTGTACTTCGCCTTCAAGTCAACCACCGAAACCGGCCAGACCAATCCCAAAACGTCCAAGGCGTCCCGGAGATCAGGCGGGGCCGATGAGGGCGGCGGGCGGGCCCCAGGCCGTGAACCGAACGTGAACGCATGAAGTTCTTCTTCCATACTGGCTTCAAATCGGGCAGACCTGCCAAGCCGGCCCAGGGGCCAGCTCGGCCTTTGCCAGGACGCATCGGCCCGCAGCTGAGACTCAATCTCACCGGGGGACATATCTTTATAATAATCCCAGGCCGAATTAAATTCCTGCACATGCCCAAGGCATAACCACTGAAACTCCCGCAAACTTGCGCGGGACTTCGGCGCCCGATATTCACCTGGCAACGCACAGCCAGGCGCATCGCAAAGCTGCTCTGGCGCATCTGGATCAGGGGCATAGGCCCTATTGCGTCGGGACTGTATCATGCACCTAATGTGCGCGCATTTCATCGGTTGGCAACTCAAAACCTGGCTAGGGCATACCTATTATGAACGCGCGATATGATCGGATCCGAGCTATTCTCACGGCGCGTTTCACCCCCGAACAGCTCGAAATCGAAGATGAGAGCGCCAAGCATGCGGGACACGCCCATAGAACGGGCGCGCCAACCGGGGGGGAAACCCATTACCGGCTTTTGATGGTCTCAAACGCCTTCGCCGGGCAATCCCGCATCACCCGTTCACGGGCAGTACACGAGGCGCTGGAGACCGAATTCAAAACGGGATTGCATGCAATTTCCTTGGCGCTAAAGACGCCAGATGAAGTTCATCAACCAAAGATTTAGTCCCGGCCGTAGGTATCTTCAAACCGAATAATATCATCTTCCCCGAGGTAAGGTCCCGACTGGACCTCAATAACCGTGAGAGGAATCTTGCCCGGATTCTCCATGCGGTGAACGGCGCCGAGCGGCAGGTAAATACTCTCATTTTCCTGGATCAAGCGCACTTCGGCATCACAGGTGACCGACGCGCATCCGGTCACCACCACCCAGTGTTCCGAACGGTGGAAATGCTTTTGGAGTGATAGTTTTTGGCCTGGCCAAACAACGATGCGCTTAACCTGGAACCGGCCCCCCTTAATCAGGCTTTCGTAGAATCCCCAGGGACGGTAGGTGCGATTATGGCTATCGGCCTCGGGTCGTCCGGCCTTTTTCAGTCGTTCGACAATTTTTTTTACATTCTGGCTTTCATTCTTATGGGCAACCAGCACCGCGTCCTGGGTGGTAACAACAATCAGATCCTCAACACCGAGCAGGGCAGTCACGACACCGTCGCTCCGCGCGTAGTTGTTGCGCGAATCCTCAATCACGACATCGCCCAGGGCGACATTTCCGTTCGCGTCCTTAGGCGATATATCGCTTAATGTTGTCCATGACCCGACATCGGACCAGCCGATATCCGCTGGCAAGACAACAGCCTTATCGGTTTTCTCGGCGATCGCGTAGTCAATACTTATATCGGGAGATGCTTCAAACGGCTCACTGCCAAGACGTACGAAATCAAGATCGGTCTTTCGGCTATCCATCGCCGCCTTGACGGCGCTCAAGACGTCGGGCGCGTATTTTTGAGCTTCGGCCAGTAACGTGTCCGCACGAAACATGAACATGCCAGAATTCCAGTGGTGATTGCCGGTTTTCAGCAATTCTGCGGCGCGTGTTGCATCGGGCTTTTCGATGAACCGAGCAACTTTAAATACGCCGTCGAGCCCCGCAACCTCACTCCCTTGCGAGATATAGCCGTATCCTGTCTCGGGTGCAGTGGGGGTCATACCGAATGTAACAAAATATCCCAGCGCCGCGGCTTTCGCGCCCCGGCCTACGGCTTCGGCGAGCGCCGCAGTGTCGCTAATGGCCGAATCCGCCGCCATGACCCACATTATGGCTTCAGGATCGCTTTCGGATGCCAGCAAAGCCGCCGCGACGATCGCCGGCGCGCTGTTTCGTCCTGTGGGTTCGAGCAATATTTTTGCCGTCTTGATCCCGGCTTCACGCAACTGCTCGGCGACGACAAAGCGGTGCTCTTGGTTCGTGACGACAATCGGCCCGGTGAACTGGTCCGATGCGGCGCGCTGCGCTGTCTCGACCAGCATGGTTTTATCCGAAATAAAAGCCCAAAATTGCTTCGGAAAGCTTTTACGGGAGACTGGCCAAAGCCTTGTGCCTGAACCGCCTGAAAGGATGACCGGGACGATTTGCTTGTTCAATTTAGGCATTCATGATCCACAACTAATTGAAATTACTGGAAAGGCGACGTAGCATTGTATAGCTGAACACACCCAATGATAGATGGTCAAATGGTTAATAACTCGCCTGAGCTGCAATTGGCAAACATCAGCGGCCAAGATTTTGCCGCCATGGCGGCCGAGAATCCCGTAATCCTCTTGCCCCTCGGCAGCCATGAGGATCACGGGCCATTTCTGCCAATGGGCGATTATGTGTTGGCGGAGACAATGGCTGCGAAAGTGGCAGCGCTTTGCCGTGAAAGCGGGCTATTGGCCTATGTCGCGCCGGCATTACCGTTCGGCGTGGCGGACTACTTCGGTTCCAGCCCCGGGGGCCTTGCGATATCCGCCGATACGTTTCGGGCGGTTCTTTCGGACCTTCTGAACCACCTGCTTCGACACAAGCTGACCAGGATTGTGATCTTGAATGGGCATGGCGGAAATGTCCCGGTGATTCATGATGTGACATTGGCGGTCAATCGGGCCGGTGGCCCGGTGATCCCGTCCATCTACCTATGGAAGGTCGCCCGTCTGCTCATGCAACGTCAGATAGGCGATGGGAGATCTTTTGGGCATGGCGCCGAACCTCTGTTATCTTTGACGATGGCTTCCCGGCCGAATTGTGTGGCCTTTGGCGAGCAACCGATGGCGGGTGAAGGCTCGGTTCTTAGTCTGCCGATCGCCGATTTCGGCACCGTGGAGTTTGACGGCATTCCGATCAACGTGCCGGCGGAGTTTGATAAAATATCTAATGAAATTGCGCGCGAGGCCAGAGAGCGCGCTTCCGCGGCATTGGGCGAAGCGGTGTCAAATGAACTTACACGTTTGATCGCGAAATTTATTGCGCATTATGTGTCTGTCACGTGATGCGCGGGAAGGTTTGCAAGTGCTTCCGGTGTGTCAAAGTCGCGCAGGACGGCATCTGATGCGACGCTGACCTCGGACACGTATTCCATATATTTGTGCATAATCTGCCGCGCCCCGGCATCTCCCGATAAGTTCCGTAGATCGTTAAAAAACCGATGGCCCCATAAGACCGGATTTCCCCGTTGGCCATCGTGGACGGGCAAGACGATTTCCCGTCCCTCGGCCGGGTCGTATGCCGACACAATGCGGTCCAGCGACGATTTTTCGAGGAGCGGCATATCGCCGAGGCAAATCAGCACCGCGCCGACGCCATCCGAGAGGGCGGCGACGCCGGCCCGAATACTGGCGGCCATGCCCTCCGCATAATCGTGCGCATGAACAAACCGCACATTTCTGTCGATCAGCGCTGCCCTGATCTGCTGTTCCTGGTGGCCGACAACAACGATGACGGGGCTGGCCATGCTTGTCAGGACGCGGTCCACGGTTTCGGCAATCATTGTCCGCCCGTTAGGCAAAATGGCCAGAAGTTTATTTTGCGGCGCCATGCGGCTGGACATTCCGGCCGCCAGCACAAGTGCCGCAACGCGCGGCTTTGCGGCGGGCGCCGCTCCAAATCCCGCCTCGCTCTCCCGGGCGCGGGGCGCCGGCCGTGTCTCAATTTCTTTCAGTAATCCGCCAACCCCCAACCCGGCGACTTCGCCCGGTCCAACATCTTCCCCGGCAAAGATCATGTCGAGCACCCAGTCGATCCCATTCTGCTTCGGGCTGCGCGCGCAACCTGGCAGAACGATGGCGTGCCGGCTGCCGATCTTGCCGAAGCAGATAAGATTCCCGGGATCAACCGGCATGCCGAAATGGATGATGTCTCCACCCGCCGCGACGATTGCCGCCGGTGCGACGTCTTGCCGGTCCGTTACAGCGGAAGCACCGGAAATCAAGATCACGTCGGCGGCCAGTGCCAACAGTTCCGTGACCGCTCCAACGAGCGCGGGCACTTCATGCGAAGTTGTTGTCGTGGGAAGCAAAATGCCGCCATGCGCCTCAATCCGGTTCTTGGTGGCCTCGATTGTGTGGGCAATCGTGACGTCCTTGATATGTGGCAACTGCGTTAAAACCAAACCGACTTTTAGACGACGAAATGGCTTGACGGTAAACGCCGGCATGCCGTTCCGAATCAGGGTCACGGCGCGGTCCATTGCATCCGCCGAGACCGCGAAAGGAATGATCTTAAGCGTGGCGATCATATCATCCTTTGCGACCACGCTGCGGTCCGCCAAGGTCGCTAGCGTGATTGCTTCGTCGATTTGGTTGAGTTGCACGATTTTCGTTAAATTTAGCCGAAGCAGGCCGTTGACCTCGGCAAAAATATTCACGCGACCATGTACATCATTAGACCGCCTAAGCCACGGGCCCACGAGTAGCTGGCCGAGACGAACCGCTGCCTCGCCCTCGGGCACGTCGCCGGGTTCCAATCTCAGGACTGTAACCTCATGATAGCCGGCGGCGAGAAGCAACTCATAGACCGCTGCGTCCAGCAAAGCTCCCTTTCGAATGACCCGGTCAGCCGTTTTCAGGTTATGCGCGATGATTCCGCCCCGGGCATCCGGCAATGGAACCCGCCCGAATATCATGTCCTTCGATCTGCCACGCTGCCGCCGCGGCGGACGGCGACAATCTCGGCAATCACGGAGAGGGCAATTTCCGGCGCGGTCACCGCGCCAATATCCAAACCGACTGGCCCCCGAATCCGGCTGAGCGCGCTGGCCGTATTGCCAAGCGCGATCAGCCGCTCAAGCCTGGAGGCATGGGTTTTTCGTGAACCCAACGCGCCAATGTAAAACGCGTCGGATTTCAACGCGCTGTCCAATGCAGGATCGTCAAGTTTTGGGTCATGCGTCAGTGTCACGACAGCGGTGCGAATATCCGGCTTTAGCCGCTCAAGCGCAGTATCCGGCCATTCATTCACCATCTCAGCGCCGGGAAACCGGTCCTGGTTACCAAACGCCGTACGCGGGTCGATCAAAATCACCTGAAAACCGCTCATGCCGGCAAGCGGCGCCAGCACCTGCGCGATATGCACAGCACCGATCAGGACCAGCCTCGGTGCTGGATTGCGCGCTTCGATAAACCAATCGTCTCCGGCAATTCTCTGTGTCGCCGTCTTATCGGCGGCAAGCGCTGCCAAACCTGCCTCATTGAGTACATCCGGCGCATTCGTGGCCGGAAGCAGAAACTCCGCGCCTGTTTTGAGATTTTTGGCAAATGCAACCGGTTTTCGCTCCGCCGAAGCCAGGCTTAGAGCGGCGATGGTCGTGGATTTCATTCAACCGGCTCGACAAACACTTTAACCTTACCGCCGCAGGCCAGCCCCACCTCCCACGCCATTTCATTCGTCACGCCAAAATCAAGAAGTTTGGAAATCCCCGTCTTCATGGCGTCGCGTGCCACCTCCGCAACCGCGCCCTCTATGCAACCCCCGCTCACCGAACCCGCGATTCGGCCAGATTCGGTCATCGCCATGCGGCTGCCAGCCGGCCGGGGCGAACTGCCCCATGTCTCCGTGACCGTCGCCAGCGCAACACGCTCACCCGCGCGCTGCCATTGCGCGGCAATCGTCAAAACATCCTCCGCATCCATCAAGCTGTTTCCTTCCACGCATTTATCGCAGCCCCCCGCCGCGGCGGCGGCGCCGACAAAGACTCGATCAACGATTGCAGGCTCGCCAGATTATGCACCGGCCGGAATTCATCGACATGCGGCAACATGATTTTGGCACCCTGCGTTTTCGGCGAGAACCCATCCCAACGTAAGAGCGGATTAAGCCAGATCAACCGGCGGCAAGAGCGATGCAGCCGCGCAATATTTTGCTCCAGCCCCTGCGCGGCATCACGGTCCAACCCGTCAGTCACCAGCAGCACAACGGCCCCCTGCCCCAACACGCGGCGGCTCCATTGCTGATTAAAACTCGCGAGCGCCTCGCCGATCCGCGTCCCGCCAGACCAGTCCGGCACAATATCATAAATCATCTGAAACGCGACTTCCGGGTCACGATCCCGCAACTGACGCGTCACATTCGAGAGCCTCGTGCCAAACAGGAAGACGCTGACACGATGCCGGTCATTCGCCACGCTATGAGCAAAATGGAGCAGCACCTGCGCATAGCGCGCCATGGAGCCGGAAATATCGCAAAGAATGACCAGT
>Ga0116227_10011771_pt1 | contig 14567 bp, 14 predicted proteins | sample S1TSphgellanicum_FD_89693 | JGI IMG/M metagenome (GOLD analysis project Ga0116227, IMG submission 89693) | Host-associated microbial communities from peat moss isolated from Minnesota, USA - S1T2_Fb - Sphagnum magellanicum MG | ecosystem: Host-associated > Plants > Peat moss > Unclassified... | reverse complement strand
TGTGGTGGGGGGTGGTTGTTGTGGGGGGGGGGTGGGAGGGGGGGAGGGGGGGGGTTGGGGGGGGGGGGGGGGGGGGGGGGGGGGGGGGGGGAGGAAAGGTGATTTGTGTTATGTCCATTTTGTCAAGGTTTTTGAGAAGGGTATAATACAAACAAATGAGGGGGTTATTACCTATAATACAAAAAATATATATTAATGTGTCACATAAATTGAATACTACCCATTTAGGATACTAGATCTTAGAGTTTAATTTTTTTTAAATTATTATTTTTAATTTTTTTTTTTTTCAAAACCTTATTTTCAAGAATAAGCTTGCCAATTAATAGGTTAATTATTAATCCCATGCTAAAATTGTCCATGGTGCTAATACTAAAAGCACAAAGGAATACTAATGGGCCCAAAAAACAATTATGTCAATTGTCACATATTGACAAGAGAGGAATAGTCCCCAAATTTTTAAATATATATATAATAATAATAATAATAGTAATAATAATAATAAATAATGAAATTCTCTTATGAACAAAATTTGGTAAATCTCATATTCCAAATTGGCAAATGTTTCATTAACCAATGCAAACTTGCAATAGCAAAATGCAAAAGGAATTAGATATCCAAAGCATTTTTCAGCAATTGAAAGGATTTTTGGTTCTAGTCTCCGAGTAATAGATGATGATATTGCCATGTGTCATAAACATGTTTAGGGTTTTAGAATTGATAACCTAATTGGATGAAATTCTATTCATCCAAATTATTAGGGTAAAGGTTATTAAAATGTGAAAAAAATTCAATACCCAAGCCATAATACTTCTTGTCCAATTCTTTAGATGCTACCTAACAAGAGGGTAGGTTCTCAAACCCCCATTTTCACAAAAATTAAAAAACCCAAAAGGTAGGTTATCAATAACATCATTGAAAATGGGTGGGGTGGGGGGGTTAGGGTTTAAGGGGGGGGGGGGGGTTTAGGCCTTAATTTTTAAATAAGAGGCCAAGGTTGGTAATTTAACCTCACATGAAATTTGGGTTGCTTTGGTGAACACTAAAAATTACCATGTCCAAGACTTAACTCAGGGCATGTATCTGAGGTCCAATTTTAACCTTTGTCAGGTTAAATATAACTGCATAAGAGCTGTCATTCAGATCCTAAACCCTAAAAACTCCAAATCTAAGTATCTTAGATTCTGTTCTACCGAGTTTAGACCCCCATGGCTGCTTACTAAAAAGGCCATGGATGGATGGATGGATGGACCCCAGGAATCTAATCTCACTTGTCCTTACCCACTGTAGGGATTCAAGGAATCCAAGTTGGGGGGAAGTTGAGTTCCATTTGATTGCCCAAGAATATCTCTTTTCATTTGGAGAATGGAAGTGCAGATTCTGGAACTGATTAAAATATGTGTTGTTTACATTTTGTCCATCTTCTCTACAGAATCCAAGTGATGCAAACCTGCAAAACCCTATTTTTATACATACCGTAGATATGGAAAATGTACAATGGAAGAAGAAAAAGGAAAAAAGGGAGAATTTACAAGATGTCAAGTTAGCTCAAACTAGATGTCAAAATCTCTCTATGTGCAAAACCGACAACTCCTTGTAATAGGTTGGCCCTATTTCTCCATGTCAAAAACCAACTACCTGCAATTGGTTAGCCATGGTAATGGGAGGTGTGTTCTAAAAGGGTGGAAGTCTGGAAGTAGTTAAGCCTATGGCTATTGCTTGACTTAAGATGGAGGATGCTTGCATCCTTTGCAATGTGATTGAAATTTTTTGATGAAAAAAGGTAATTAAGATAGAAAGATGAGGGCCTTCTAAGGTTCAATTAGAAGCCAAGTTTGAGATCACTTGTTATATATCATCACCTAAACCCTAAACCTTGTCCACGGAAAAGATTTCTCACTTTACAAAGATTTTTCTTTCATTAACAGGAGTTGTCATCACACATAATGTTAAATGAGTGGTAAGTAGTTTTGGTTTTTTGTTTTTTTTTTGGTGCAAAGTAGTTAGTGGGTCTTCTTGTGAAGATCATTTGGTGAAAACTAAACCACAACCAAGAATACCCAAGCACTTGTGGGGAATTAAACCTTTGAAATTGGTGTTTCTAGCACAAATTATTTACAAAAGCAAACCAAGTTATATACAAATTATAACCTCAAAAAAACCATGCAAAGAGAAACCATTGGAATTAGACTATGAGAGTGGGTAGACCATGCTATAGAATGGAAACCAAGGAATTTGGCTTCGCATGTAGCCATTGATTTTAGTAGAGATAGAAACATAAGCTACCAACTTTCTACCTTTGCATAAATAGGCCCAAGAAGCTCACAAAACACCCTAACCATCTTAACAATATCAATGATGTGCTATCTATTTTCCATTGTTTATGCATTTTGCATATGAAAAAGTTTGCAAAATATAAAACCATTGTGCAAACATGTGGGTGCAACAAGTAGCAAATGCGTACTTAGCTTATTGAGGAGTTTTGATTTTGTAAAAGTCAAAACAAAGAAACATCTTTCATTCTCCATGTTATTTACTATTTACACCACAGTTAATTCAGCCAATTTCACATACTCAAGGAGGCTAAAGACTAATTTGAGTTGTTATTGCAAGGCACCACATTTTGGTTAAAGGATTAGTGTCAAAAGGTAACATCATACATACTATTGCATTTGATTTCATTGTGACCTTGAAAAAACCTTGCTAGCAATCAAGGTCATTGGCATTCAATAGCTCATAGATGTTTGTTTCCTAACCATCCACCCACTAGGTTTTTCCATAGCAAAATGCAAATTTGATAACCTCAAAATGTGTAAAAAATGAAGCATGAGAATTTGGTTATAACCAATATTGGGGATACATAGTCCCAAAAGCATCCATGACCCCATGGGCTAGAAACCAAGTTTCCAATTCTTGAATCAAGGCCTTTCCATCCCTTGCCAAACCACACAATTCATAAATGACATAAATATGAAAATTTAAAAACTACAAAAAAAAAAAAAAAACTTTGAAGGTTTGGGATCGAACTTTGAAAGGTCGAAAATGCATATTTTTACCTTTGCATTAATTTTTCACTATTGATTCAACAACAATAAACACATTTTCAAACACATATGATAGCAGGGTAAAATCATAATCAAAGGAAGCACCCAAGTGAATGAACACTTTTTAAAATTACATTTTTGCATGTTTGAAAAATCACAAGAGAAACATAATAGTTTGGATTGTCATAAATTTTTTGAAATATTTTCCATTAATTGCAAAGTTTAAATGTTCAAAGCTTGACACAAATCATTTTATTTTTTAATGTTCAAAGCATTCAAACCTTGAAAGTGGATAATCCTTGTTTTTTTTACATGTTTTTTTTCTACAAAATGTGCACCATTCTTTTTAAAAATTGGAAAGGATTTTAACATTGATGATTAGAAAGGCAAAAGGACTTGAATTGATGAAAATTATTTTTATAACCCATTTGAGCACATTTGGTTCAAAAATGTTTTTGACCCTGAAAACTATAGATTTTGAAAATGTGACTTTAACAAAAATTGTTCATATATATGTAATAGAGGGCACAAATGCATAATATACATGATATAAAATTAATTTTTAGTCAAAATATATTTATATCTAAAATGTAATGTTAAATGGGATATCCAAAATACAAAATTTAAAGTTATAAACTAACACAAAAATGACACGTGTCATGTGTAATCCTTGGAAAAGGATTTTTACCTTGGCACCCCTAGTTCTTTTGACCGTGATTTCACCCAACAACATCATCTCCAAATCTTGATGCATTGCCTAAACATGTTAGCCATTTAATTCAAATGCCAAATGCAAAACTTTGAAATTCAAATTGGGTGTCCACCACATGTGGTTGTTATTACATCTAAACTATAACAAAGATTTGAAGGCCTAGAAGTTGTCGATAATGAACCTAAAAGTTGGATCACAATACATAATGTAAACATCACCTTGACATATTACCTTGATAATTATCATTAAATCATGCACAAAAATGTTTTTCATATATGCAAACTTAATGAAAGCATGCATAGATTCCAACAAAAAACATAATGCACGCAAGTACAAGCAAAATCTAGAAGTCACATACGTGTTCATGTAGTTCAACATGGCTTGTTGGTTGGTAAGCTTGTCCAAGGCCATTTTGACCAAAAAAAACTATATTTCACTACCATTTGTTTGGTAGGGCTAAACATCAAAATCTATTTGGTCTTGACATTTCAAAAATCTCATTCCCTTTCATTTTTGTGATCTCAATTAACTTTTTGAACTCTAAGTGTTTGTAAGGTGAATGTCAAAATAAGAATGCATGAATTGTAGCAAATTTTCCAATCACATCATTGAATGCAAACCTAAAAAGGTTCAACACATGAATTCTGCCATTGTCCAACATGTGTTGTCATTCCAAGACTTCTTATTGTCTTTTGGGATTACCATGAATTCAAACAAATGCTACAATGACTCTTATTCCAACATGGGATGTCCTTATTGCAACAAATGCAAAATAGTGGCAAATTGCATAACCTTTCTTATTTTATTTCTTGCCACCCCATTTGTAACTTAAGTAGCAACATGTTGACAATTGCAACAAATAAACAATTTTTTATTTATTACATGCTTACAAACCTTGGAATAATACCAACCCATTTTCTTCACATCAATCCCAATATTCTTATTTACATCCTACGTGCTTACAAAGAATATTTTAAACTTAAGAACAAACAACTTAACTTTCACTTCCATCTCATTACAAATCTTTGCACTTGATAGTATGGAAGCTACCATTGACCTTAAAAACAATTTTGCCCATGGAAATTTTGCTACCCAAGAATATTAAAATGGCATCATAGTTTTTTTTCTTTTAACTCTTGGTTGGGCTAGACAATGGGCAAATGTTTTTCAAGAATGGGAGCATCGTCATTCATAAGATCTTCATGATTTAGATCATTTGAAAGATCAATATTACATGGAGAAAATAAAGAAGGGGAAGATGCAAAAGGACCATGAGATAATGAGGCTACATTGGAATCATGTATGATAAGAGGCCGAGACATAGTAAAAAGGTTCATGCTAGAATAAAGGTAATTTGAACTTGTAGGACCATGGGAGTAGTGGTGGCATTGTGAAATGACTAGACTAGGGAGAATCTAGATTTTGGTAATTTGATGGTGATAAAACACAAGGTTAAAACTGAAACAAAGAAAATTTAAATTGAAACCTTGAAAGCAATTAAAAAAGCACTTGATTATCATATAATTTTGAAATATAACATTCCACAATGCACATTGCATTTATACACAACAATATTAAAATGCATAAAATAGACAAGGAGGTAGGTTCAAACTTCATAAACTTTGGTCAAATTACAACACAATCCAAATGAAAAAAAATTGGTGATTTAAAAGGAATGTTTAAGTTCGTTAACCATGGTCAAACCACATTAGACTTGAAATGGAAAAAAAATAGGCTTTGATTTGTTTTGGTTGAATCACATCAAATCACACCAAAGTCATTTTGGGATGGTGTGTACCTCCCCTATGGCTAGCATTAAATCCTCAACATCTCCAAATAAAATAAAAACATATAAATTTTTTTAGGAAGTGGAAGCACATTATTGATTTACATTTTCAAGAATTTCACAACTTGCTTAATTGTGTAGCTCAATAAATCACATAAAATCATGTTGCTCATTGAATTACATTGCTCAACTTAGGATTTGAAGAACTACATGTTAATTCTTAAATGTTTAACATAACACAAAGTTCACAAAGTTTAATGTAGTTAGGAATAATCAAAACTTGTCAAGAAACCTATTGTACCTTATTCACTTCCATCTTGTACATAAATAAAACCTTATAGCTTACATAGACCAAAAGAGGTGGAGAAAGCTTGTACATTCCAATTGTGACAATCATAACTCCAGATTCCATTGAACCATTCAATGGCCATTAGCTTCAAAAACATTAAATTGTTCATGATGTTCAACAAAATGTTAGAAATCACAACATTTTGTGAAATTTGAAGTTGCATGACAAAATATAATTTGTATTAAAAAACTTCAAAGCCAAGCAAATATTCTTTTAGGTTGGTTGGTGTGTTTAATGCATCAATGGTGATCAAACAAGGATTTGAAAATCTACTGATGTGCTAGAAATCAACTCATGAATTCAACAAACCCATTGTTGGGTGGTACCATTAGGAGTCACCCCATCAAAATGCAAAAAAGGTTGACCAAGTTTAATTTAATTTTTTTTTAAAACTTTTTAAATTGTGATTTTTATTACTGACTTGAACCACATGGGCTTTGTGTTCCCCACCTATGTGTACACTATGGAAAAGTTGAAAACATTTACAAAGGCTACACAAGTAAAATATTTGTGTTTTTGAAATGTTTTTAACATGTGTTTTAAAACTTCCTAACCCTTTATCATTAAGTGTCAAGTTGCACCATTGTATATAAAAATGGTTTATCAATTATAGTCATTAATGTAGGGATCAAATTATTGATTGACACACACAAAAAAAAATACTACATTTTACAAACATGAATGCAATGGCCTTTGAAGACCTTTTAATCTTGACCTTCCAAAATTGTTCAAATTTTTTTTTCAATTTACTATTTATTAAAAAAATAAAAAAGAGGGCCATTTTAAGCCCTCCTAAAAATTAAAAGCATTGAAAAAAAAAAAAAAAAAAAATTATTTTTTTATATTTATAAAAAAAAAAAAAAAGAGGGCAATTTTAAGCCCCCCTAAAAATTAAAAGCATTAAAAAAAAAAAAAAAAACGCATGTTTTTTGTGTGCTCCTAAACAAAGGAACTCAAAGTGTTACTTTCTTGAAATTTCTTCCTTTACCACTCATTTGGAATATTAAAAATTAAATTTTTGTAAATCGAATTGAAGTTTCAAACTTTACGTGATTTGGGTCATCTTTTGATACAAAATTCAAAATGAAAAGTTTTCTTGAAATGAGTCCTATGTTGTTTTGAAATTGAATGGGTTTAAGAAATTTGAAGTGTGATGTTTCTAATGATGCCACCCAAGGATGGGTTTGCTTAGTTGCATAATAAACCCCTACACATTGCACGATGTGCCCAATGGAATTCAACAATACATTGTGCATTAAAGCCTTAGGCCATAACAAATATGATTAGGGGAAAATGGAACTTCAAAGCAAGTAAATGACGCACTATCACATGAGACGATTGTTTAGTGAAAAGGAAAAACAAGTTCACAAGAAGTTTTAATGAGTTCTTACACACAATGCATAAACTTTGCTAGTGTAAGGGAAACCTTTTCATTGTAAATTAACTTTTTTGATGGTGAAGATGTGACCATTAGGTGAAATTGACAATTTTCATTCTAGTGATGTGGTGACATTTGTTTAGAGTTTAAGGTTTAGGGTGGCGAGAATTGGGTCTAGTTATATCACTTTTTGGCCTATCCCAACTATGTATAAATGGTTTTTGGTGATGGAAAGTGAAATAGACCACCTTTTCTCCTTTGTAGTAATAAATTAACATCAAATCTTCAATAAAATCTTACATGGCACACAATGTTACATTAGTGTTAAATAGGTGTTTGATTAACATTTTTTGTAAAGAAAACATAGATTTTGGAATTAAAACACAACGTTTTGGGTGGCAATCCATAAAATGGGGTTGGTAGTTAACAATAAGTTAACATAAATATTTTCTTATGGTTTTCCTATGTTTTGTTCTTGTGCCTATTCTTATTTCCCTTCACATTTATTCACATCCATCATGAAAAAGGAAGAACTAGTCTTAATTTTAAATTTTCTCTTATGTTAACACTAACTTAAGTGTGAATGGAAAGTAAAAAAAATTAACTAACATTTAAGTTAGTGCTACCTAGCATGGATGAATTTTTTGTTTTATGATGTTATCTAGATGTAGTAGGCTACTTAACACCATAGCCCTTAACATGAAGTGTGATTGCAACTTTAAAGTTTAGGTATTATTATTTTTGTTTAATCTACTATTTCCTTTGTTGAATTGGATGTGAAGTGTGGGTGTTAATTTTGTACACCTAATTGGTAGGCCTTCCAAATTTGTTCATGGTTGACACCAAGGAATGGCTACGGTTTGAAAGTTTTCATATCAAAATTGGCCCATGACTTTGGTTGGCTTTGTTCATTTGGATACCAAGGCAAAGGGTTTTCATTTAAAGTTACCATTGTGAGTTTGGCATGCCAATAACCATATTGTGAGGACTTCAATGAGTTCATATTAAGAATTGAAATAACATACCATGCCTAAAAGCTTGTTCACTACAAGTGACAAAATTTTAAAATATATTAATTAATTTAATGATAAATACCATCATGATCCCATTTATAAAGCTTGAAAAACACATTTCAAAACTAATGCTTTACTATTCTGTAATTCAATTGATAAAAAACCTTTAGTGAATTCAAAGTAGTGAATTCCTTTAAAGGGTTTTAATATTATTTTTCCAGAAATAACAAGTTTACAGGGCAACATGAGCTTTTATGCCACCATTTTGCTCAGATTTAATATGAAGGTGCCTACAAGGTATTGCAATGGAGATGCTTTAAGGTCAACTTTCATATTGCTAAAATTAATTCATTATTTAGATTTTGTATGCTTTTAATTTTCATGTGATCTACAAGACTCTAATTTTCTATTGTGATTAGTTATGAAATGATTCAAACCATTGCATACCAACATTATCTGTAGGGTAAAGCTTGCCCCTAGGGCTTTACATGATGTAAAAACAATGAATTTTTTTAATAGAAACATTTCGCATGATAATCAATGCACACCTATCACATACACATGTCAAAAATCATGCAAAAATAATGACAATGGACATTTTGGAAAATGAAATGCCCACTTCTAGTAGTAATCTTAATGTTGTGAGTGTATTGCCCCAAGAAATAACAAATAATTGGTGTGATTAGCAACATGTTGAAAATCCACTAGGGAGGTTTTAATTGTGAAGTTCCATGACCTTGGGTGGTTTGTAATAGGGCCACAATTGGAACATTTTGTAAAAATTAATTTTTTATTTTACAACTAGAAGACTTATCAAGTTTCAATAATGTGTATCTAACACAATCACAAGTCGTTTTGAAAAAGCCAAAACTTGTGTATTTAATTGTGGTGGGTGAGAGGTCATAAAAATGACCAAGCATATCCTTGAGAGTAGTGCATAAATTGAAAGGTAACTTTACCTTTAATGATTTTCTTTTTATAATTTTATTTTTGGACTCAAAATGAATTTTTTTTTCCCCCTTTCATGTTTAAATCAATAATTTTCTCTTTTCCAAAACCAATTAAGAATGCTTGATTTTTGTAAACAACGTTACATAAAAATAATTGACTAGAGTCATAGATTAAATATGTGATATTTGAAAATCAAATGACAAAACAAAAAACTATATATAATAACAACATGCATACAACTATCTATTGTGTTGGCAATTATGAATAGTATCCAAAATATCATAGAAGAAGAATTAGGTGTAATGCTTTCAAACTAGGGTAATATACATGGTAAAGATTGGGTGAGATTTTTCAAAATAAACGAAGGTTTGAAAAAATGAAATTTACCTCTACAAAAACAATAGAAACTTTTTGAATACAAAATGTTCTTGTATTTTGCAAAGGAACAATTATATCCTATAACAAGACTTTCATAAACATCCAAAAAGAAAAGGCAAGGTTTTTATTATTATATGAAACATGCCATTATCAAAAGTGCCATTTCAACATGGTTTAAAATTGGTGTAGCAATGGATTGTTGAATAGAACTTGTTCTAGTGTTTTGAGAAGAAACAAATGTTTAAAACATTGTAACAATATCAAGTTGTCGAACATCCCATATATATTTTAAAACATTACATTGAAATAAAGACAATGTCTATGCATGACACATGTATAAAAAATTCCAAATCAAAATGTAAGGCAATATTTGAAATATCTCACACAAATTCATCAACTACCCCTATACAATTTCACACTTGGAAACTTATTTCCAATGTTGGATGATGAGCAATCCAAATGTGATTGGTATTCCCCCCTTCCCATTTTCCATCCCAAGCTACTACCTACTTAGTTTTTAAAATGACAACCTCTTAAGATTTTCATGACAAGTACAATATTAAGAATCCCCCCATAGTCAGGATGGTATGTACTATGTGCCTCTCCATTTGTGCATTTCATGATTCCAATGATGCTCATGGTTTGAATAGTCAAAAGATGAACCCTAAAAAAAATAGACCTCCTTCTAAACTTGGCACCATTTTGAAGATGTTATCTAATGATATGGTGCCAATCTTTGCAACTACATTATATTGGTAAATAATCATTCTTGTCATTGACAAATGATAAAATTAAATTTGAATTTTTGAACTTGTCATAATTATTCTATCATGTCCATGCACATGCCCAAAATTTAAATGATCGATTTTGAGATATGCTTCATTTTTTTTTTCATTGGTCATTTTGGTCTTGAGGATGCTAGATTTTTAAAAAAAAACAAGCTTTGTGTAATAACAACCCAAGTTAAAAAGATGATATAGTCTAAATATATTTTTTGATGATTTAATCCAATAGCTAGCTACCCCACACCCAAGAATGTAGCGCCCATTATGAATCCAATAATTCCAAGCTGCTTAATCCTTGATTTCATGGCTATTGTAATATTTTACATGAAGGAAACAAACCCGACCTAGTTGTAGACATCTTTTTTACTCTCTCAAGTTTGGAAGAAAAACCTTGCATAAAAAAATCAACGACAAAAACCCATCCATCAAAAATACAAGGCAAATTAGAGAACAAGTAGAAACAACCCAAAGAAAAATTAAAAAATCCAACAAAAATAAGATAAAAATCCTATGCAAATAGGACCTAGGGCCATGAATGGATGATCAATGATAACAAAGAAAACCTAACACAAAACAATTGTCATCTCTCAAGTTTGGTTTAGGGTGATGCCCTAACATCAAGGCATTACTTTTGTAATCAACTACGTTATAAAGGATGCAAGAGTCCTCCATCTTAAGTTAGGTGATATCGATAGGTTTAGCTAGTTCTTGACTTCCACCCCTTTAGGACACACCCCCCACACCTAACCAGGACTGACTTATAGTTGATTAGTTGTTGAGATGAACAGATTTTGACATCTAGTTTATGCTGACTTGATGTCCTTTAAATTCTCCTTTTTTTCTTCCCAATACCTTTGAACATTTTCCCAAATCCCTGGTGTGTTTACAAATAAAGTTTTGCAAGGTTTTGATGATTTTGTGATATGCCACTTGCCATGGAGAAGCAAGTATGGCAGGGCCTTTGCTAGTACATTGGGTAATTATCTTTTGTAACTTTTTTGACACACCATGACCATGCAAGGATCTTTCACATGACAAAGAAGCTTAGAACATTTTCACCCTTCATAAGTAAACTACACTTTTACATTAAAAGAAGTTGGTGTTTAATGCTCGGTGTTCTCAATAACAAAACTTTCAAAAAGTCATTTCAAATAGTGAAAAATCATTTATGCTTTACATCTAGACAAATAATTGTCGTGGATCAAATTCACAACAGGAAAATCAAGAATACAAAAATGACCATTGCATTTTGCGCAATGATTAAAAGAGAGCAACAAGGTTGAGAGCAACAAGGTCAAGGTTTACGCATAAATGGTACAAGATTTAATGAAATGGGTTCTTTACCACTCTGCGATGAAGATGCTCTTCCATCAATTTGTGCAAAAACCTACTTCAAGTTATTACATTTCTACAAATCATTTTCATTTGATCCTCTAAAGTAATCAAACCTGACTTGGCTACAGAGACAACTTGTTCATTCTCTCAGTTTTCATGGATTTTACTCATGATATGTCCTGCTACTTTCTGGAAACAGAGAAAGTAGCTTACATGCTAAGCCTGGATTCTAGAGGCCAGAGTGAACCAGCACCTACACTAGTACCTTCACCTTCTTCAGTAAGGCCTCTTAGAGATAAGAATCAACCACTTGGGAATGTTAAATTTGAACTCAGAGACCCTGACTTAGTCGAGAGGTGGGTAAACTCGATACTGTTTGGAAGCAACCCAAAAAAGATTTAAGGATTTTCACCATGGTACCAGTGTAGAATGTAGAGTGCATACAAGACAATGAGGTTGAAATTAGTGTTGTCTAGTAGGCAAACATTGCATCAAGTGAAAAAAGCTTCCCCCCTTTACAAACTCTGCAACTCTTGCAGGTGTTGTTGCAACTTGCAAGATGGTCAAGTAGACTTTGGATTCATGTTGTCAGCATTTTCCAAAAAGGCTACAAGCTGCAGCCAAGGGTCAAGGAAATCATAATGAGGCAGAATGTGATGAACCCCTGGGCAAATTTTATAAGAAGAAAGCGACCCCAAGAAAGGGAGAGAAAAGGAAAGAAGGGGCAAGGACCGAAAGTCCAGTCCAGGCAAAGCAAAACAGCCCAACAAAGGCAAGCCAAAATGTTGCTTCTCAGACCCCCGCGCACACACACACACACACACACACACACATACACACAAATATAGAAAATACAGAGATCATGATCTCTGACACATCTGAGACTTGCAGATGGGACCACAACAACAACAACCACTGTCTCAAGTCAATTTTGCATTTTGTCAGCTTGTTTGAGCTTCAAACTAAAATTGGAAGTGACTTTTGGGTTGTTTGATGCAGCAATGTTCAGCTCCTGGGTTCTCCAGAAGGTAGGTTTTGCAACCCAGTTTTGTCTGTATATAAACAAGAGTTTTATATTTATATATACACACTTACCTATTATCTAATGTTCTACCTATATTGGCTTGCATCTTTGTTGTTGTTATTTGAGAGCTTGAGTTGAATCTTTGATGTTGGTGTTTTGCATTTGGAGGAGTGAATCAGAATATAATCAAAAACTCAAGTGAAGAGAATCTTTGTGATCCATTGTCTTGTTGGCCTGTAAGATCCAGGATCTTCTCTAGATTCACGGACCACTTGCTTGCTTGCATCAACCTTTTACTCCTTTCCAGTTTGTGACTTAAGCTCTAAAAGTTTGCTTGAATCCTCCCCATGAGTTATATATACTTTGCCAGTATCCTACACATCTAGGGTAGCTAACCCTACTATATATATTTACACCTTTCATAACATGTTTTGCAATGTTCTGCTGGTACCCAAAAAAAATGTTTTCTTGAAGATATAGACCTTGGTACGTTGAACCAACTATCATCATTTTATGAAAAACCAAAGACAAACTCGGGTTTTGTTGTTTGCCTCCATTGACACTACCTACCATTACACTTAACCATACCTAAAGGTTTTCTCTTTTGAGATTGTTATCCAGATATCAGAGTTATCTGTAAAGTCACATGATTAGGGGGCGAGATCGGCCATTTTCGGCATAATAGGGCATCAAACGCGTAACTGGGAATGAAAATTTTACAAAACGAAATAACTGGGACCCAAACTAGTTTTGGTGGTAATCTGAGTTTCATCCCCTCTTTCCTTTTTCGTGAGCCCCTCCACTGTTGCTACATATGTTTTCACTGCTCCTACCTGTACAACTATATAGTATAATTACTCTCGAACCTTGTGCATTAAATGCCGAGTTTCAGCATTTCATACTCAGATTTAATAAAAATTTCCTTACTTGGCAGATACCACTCAGAAAGGGCATACGGGGTGAAAGCAGTCCCAAAGACCAGGTGAAGACAGGGTGACTTTCCGGATAGCTCTATCATGGGTGAATTTTTTTTGTGCTTTTAGGTTTGTGTATGTCAAGTTTAGTAAAGATGTTCAAAATTAGGACTTTGTGTTAATAAATTGGATGATTAATCTTCCTCCTTTTCTATCAATATTTTTGTCTTGTGTTAGATGGTTACTGTTTGAATGGTCTTAACAAATGTGTCACTATTTAATGCGAAATTTGTTTTCAAATGCTCACGAAATTGAAAAATAAGTGACGACCTTGGACCCATGTTGAGAACCACCCATTTTTTCAATAATTGATCAACATTGTCTCAAGTCTCAATGAGAATATTTGATATCCAAATGCATATCTTAACTATATGAGGTTGAAGTTTTGTCTATTTATGTTCATTCTTCGGATCCCCCCAAAACATGTAGGTTTTTATTTCAACCCTTGTGATATGTCCATTTCAAGAGGATTTGAAAACTTGAGTTTAAGCCCAATGTCTGTATTGAAAAAACTTTCATAGCAATACCAAATTGGTATGTTGAAATGGAGATAGCCACCCAACACTAGTACAAACCAACATTGGTCAAGGTCAAGGTTTTCAGCTTGGCTTGGGGTAAATGTCTAGGTACCTAGCTTGGCAAGTTTAGGTGGGGGGAAAACTCACCCCAATAGGTCTAGGTGGGGGCAAAACTTGGTCCCATGCCCTACTCAAAAAAAAAAAAAAAAAAAAAAAAATTTGAATTTGGTTGAGTTTGGGACAATCCCCAACTTGCCGGGTAAAAGGGGTTTTTTTTTTTGGGGCTGGGTCTTTGTTGTGGGTATGGGGGTGGAACTAAAGGT
>Ga0116227_10011770_pt1 | contig 14570 bp, 6 predicted proteins | sample S1TSphgellanicum_FD_89693 | JGI IMG/M metagenome (GOLD analysis project Ga0116227, IMG submission 89693) | Host-associated microbial communities from peat moss isolated from Minnesota, USA - S1T2_Fb - Sphagnum magellanicum MG | ecosystem: Host-associated > Plants > Peat moss > Unclassified... | reverse complement strand
TGGGATAACTAATCACAAAAATTGAAAGAAAGCAAACCCTGTATAATAGGGATTTTTTTTTTCAAATTCCTTAGGTAGGTGCAATGGCAAGGATCCCCAGCTTTAATTTACATTAAATGGCGATTGTCTTAAGTGAACAGCAGAGTTTTTTTTTGCAATCCTACCTAAATCTAGGTGAGCTACATGGGCTCACTGTCTAAATCTGGTTTGAGCATCCGTTACGTCTATACTCCACTGTTTTCTCCGCCCTGTTAGAGTAAATAGACCATGATGGGACGGATGACGGGATGGATGATGGACAGATTCAAAGTAAGCTTCATTTCATCTTTTGAACATGCAAATTTTTTTTGATTTGTATCAAGCTATGAACATATTTGCAAATTAATAAAAAATATTTTCAAAAAAATAATGATAATTTAAGTTATTTATGCTTTCCTTATGATTTTTCAAATATATAAAAATGTAATTTTAAGGAATGTCCATTCATTTTGTGACTCTTTTGATTGTGTTTTTATCCTTAAGTAAATAAACAAAAAAAATTATAATAAATTGAAAAATTTGTCAATTGAAACTTTGGTTATAGAAAAATCTATGACAATTGAAAAAGATGGTGATCAAAACTTTGGCAACAAAAAAATTTGTGGCAATTGAAAAAGGTGGTGATTGAAACTTTCGTGACAAATTATTTTCTAGGTGACCAAAACTTTGACAACAAAAACATTTATGGTGATAAAAAAATGTGGTGACCAAAAATATTGGCAATTGAAGCTTTGACAACAAAAAAATTAATGATGATGAAAAGAAGTGAACCAAAAAAAGTGGTGATCAAAAACTTCTTATTGTGGCTTTTAATCACCACAAAGTGTATGATGATTGAAATGAGTCCAATTTTAATTGCCTTTATCTTTACCCTGGGCAGTCCAATATAAACTTTGACCTAGGTTGACCCTATCTTCATGCGATGTTGGGTTGCATCTACGTCCAAATGGACATGTTGTGTCATGACGAACTCCCAAACACTATAATAACCTTGTGATAACCCCGGAGTTAGCTGCATGTGCCTGGAAGATCATACCCATCATAACTTAAACTCGGTGGACAGAATTAGCTCTTATTGTTTTCTAAGGCCCACTTTACACTAGGAATAAGGGCCAAAAAAATTGGGGCCAACTTTGAGCATTTTTGGCTTGTTGTTTGGCCCGAAGTTACTAATAAATGCTACAATATTGACATCAGGATATTAATAAATGCTGAAACATTGACCCCAAGGATTGCAAATTGGCCTCCCAAATTTGATGATATCCTTTTTCTAACCTTAGGGCCAATACAAGGCCAATAAAGTTCAGCATTTATTAATAACTTTGGGCAGATTGAAAAGATTTTTTCTAGTTCAACCTTGACTCCTAGTCTAAAGCCCTTGGGGCTGATTTCAACTTTTTGCACCAATAGGAATGCTTGATTTGGGTGGAACATTGTCCCTGACTCCTACTGTAAAGTGGGCCTAAGCTGATTGTCAAGTGAATTATATGTGCCTCTGGCTGGTGAATAAATACTCTAATGGGTCTCGTTTTGGGTGAACCTTTCTGCTATCAGGGAGCATTCACAATACATGTTGCTGGACTGTCGATAGCAAGAATATTTGCGTTCTCAGAGAGATCTGTCCTCTTTTTCCTTTGGTAAACGAGATAGAGATGAGGATTACAACAGATCAATTGAAGATAATGTGAGGAGTCTATTTCAGTAGACACTGACTAGAACCAAGTTCCGCATGTTGTGCTTCACCTGACTGTTTTTTTTGTTCCCATTGACGCATATGTGAGCAACTCGAACGCACTTGTCTCCCAGAATCTTTGCTGAGTACAAGTGGTTTGTCTGAGCTTACTTCCCTCTGAAGTTTCCTTCCCAAGTTTTTTGCCTTCTCCTCTTAAAGTGGAACTTTATTTTTTTACTCTTCTAGTCTTTAACGCATGTTTGTGAGATTATGTTCAAGTTGATTTGCGAGACGGTACTCGACATTGCATCTTTCGAACCTATTCCCATGTTTTGTAGTTAGATGAGTACGTCTCTAAAGCGAACTTTGTATTAGAACACTAATAGGAAACTCCTAACTGCAGATTTGGGTCATTGAAGTGCAGGAGGCGTTCATTGTGCGAGCGACAAAATCTGAATTCACAACTAGTCTCCGCGGAGCGAGCATCTTTGCAAGCGGCTCGTCTTGAGTAGCCGGCGGGTAAAGCGTGGAATGACGAACTCCAGATCAACATTCAGTTATTTTGACGTCATGGGCAAATGTAAGAGAGTATCGACGGCATGGTTCCTGATTGCAGTATTGGGAGTGATGTGCAATCTCTCCGTTCCAGGCGTGCGTGCTCATTATCCACCAGGTTTGATGCATATGAATACTGACTGTGGACCTCACTTTTCTGTCGTTAATATTGTAATATATACCAATTACTATACTAGGTGTTGAGTTGTTTAGGTACGTAGCTCGAATCTTCAATCCCGAATGTACTGCCTGCTACTAGCTGTGATTTGTGCGACATTATTCGAAAAAAAAACCAACCAATTATGGTAGAAGAAAATTTCAGGATGTGTGAAGTAAAGCACGAAAAAATAATCTCCTAGTAAAGCATTGCATAGTCAAAACAGCAGCAAAGATTTAAGAAATGTTGGATCTCTTGGATCGGCTGAAGAAGGATTTTACGCAACAGATAATAATAAGAGTCCAGACTCCAGATGTCCAATTATTGTTCCCTAAGTAGCTGATCTGGTCCAGCCGTTTTTCCTCTCAAACGTGATGGTCTCCTTGCGCTCGAGCACCAATTAGTTAGGGCGCTGGCCCTTCCCAACGTACAATACTTGAGAGTCCAATTGGCTTTTGCTTTCTCTCTCGACAGGATCTATCTTCGTAGACTGTGGTTCAACGGTCCGTCATGTGGACAACATTACCGGAATTCCATGGATGCCTGATGATAAGTATTTCGACAAAGACGCTGGTGTCAACGTTGGTGTCAACGCAGACGTCCTAAGTGCAACCCAATATTATCGAAACTTCTCTGAATTAACAACCGTGAGATACTTTCCTGATCATCGCATCAAGAACTGCTACAAATTTCCAGTGATGGCGAACACGACCTATCAGCTCAGAGGGACTTTTTTCTATGGCCATTATGACAATCAAAGCACGGTTCCCAGTTTTGAGATGGCAGTAGATGGGACTATAGTTGCCTCCAACTTCACTACTCAAGCATATGTAATGGCGTATCAGGAGGTCACTTATGTGGCTCAGACCAACTTCACCTTCCTCTGTCTATCACGAGATGCCACTAACACAAATCCATTTATTTCTGCGATATCTTTAGTAAACGTTTCTGTAACACCTGATATGGTTGACAACCTATATGAAAACTATTATTATCTAACACAATACAGGTGGAACTTTGGTGGAAATGCAATCATCAGGTATGTGAGTTGAACTTATGTTTATTCCAAAGTGACCAGGTTTTTGTCATTTCAAGTAGTTATCAATGTGTAATTTCTTGAAAGTTAGGATTGAAACGTCATACACGTAGGCTGTTCTAGCCGCTGCACAATGTGCATATCGCATATGTTACGGTCCATGTTCGATTCCATGCATGTCCCTGTCCAAGTGACCACTTTCCTCTTTCCAAGGTCACTTTGCTATCATCCAAACCATCCATGACTGCATACATTGGCATTTGAAGGCATTGGCCCATGTCTTTTGGTGTGCAGTGGTGTGCAGCACCCAGGCAGTGCACACTGAAGTCCTTAGGGACAGTGGCAAGGCCTGCCTTGATGGATTTAGAAGGATCATTGAACTATAAACTTTGCCATTAATTAAGAGGACCAAAACCATGGGCTATGGAGGCTCTTCATGTATATTTCCAAAACCACTGTTTTGGAGTTATTTAATCCATGAGACCAACTTAGATTACAACTGAACTCCACATAATTTGCTTTGAATGAAGTTCGTGCTTTTGCTGATCTTGTTTCCTGTTGTTGCTGGTATATACAGATATCCTGACGATAGTATCGATCACTACTGGTTTCCCATAAACTCAGGGGATGTACTGAGTAACGTTCTAGTTGAAACATTAACAGCAAACTGGATAAAGTTCAACGACTCATTTCCCCCTAAGGCAGTGATGAAAACTGCACTCACAACCAATGGAACCATGGCGATTAACATCCCATACACCCACAGTTACATCTGGTCCATGAGACTCTTCTTTGCTGAATTAAATCCAACTACAAGTGCCACTTCACGACAATTCTATGCGAGACTACCTGATAATGACACCCGTTTAATCAATCCATTCACCACGCCACACCCGCACCAGACTATGGAAGAAGATTATAGTGGCACAGTGCCAAATTTTGTTCTGCTGTTCTGGAATCAAACCATTTCTGCTACTTTGCCTGGCCCCTTGGTGAATGCCATGGAGATTTTTGAACTTAGCCAAAACCGAATGGCCATATTGACAAACGAGCAGGACGGTAAGTTATCAACCCAGTCACAAAGGTCTTGTTGCATGGTGCTTCCAGATCATAGCAGTAATAAGCCAGCAAGTGGCCTAACTTTCCTGCTCCCATGCAACCATCCATTTTCTAATGGAACACTGCCAACGATAGGAGCAACAAGAGATCATATTCCAACTAATGTTGACCGGTTCTGAGGTTTTATTTATTTTGGAACACAACAGCAAACTCTACGGACAAGCTGTTGGTTTTGAGTTTTGGGCCAGTTCCCGGTTTAGTTCCACATAATTAGACCTGTAAAATCAATCTTCTGCTTGAACTCGAACTTGGACCCAATTACTGCTGCAATATTTCTGTATATGAGGTTCAATTTGGTGTTCGGTGGGCATTAATTTTTTTAAAATAATTATAGCTAGGTCCAGGCTATTGAAGGAGTTTTTCTATGAAATGCCTGGCCCCCACTTTTTGATATCCTTTACTTTAATAGGACTGCCTGGGACTGGACTTTTTAATCAAAAAAGAAAAACTATATCTCTGTTTTTAAAATCTCAGATTTGGTTGTTATATGCTTGGCAAATCACGGTCGCACTCTGTTGCAAAATATAATACGGCCGGAGACAAAAGTCTGGTTTTTCAGAATTATTAGGCTAAATATATAGTCTTAAAAAATACAAAGAAGATGTGCTTTAGTCATGTGCAACTTTCAATTAGTGGTACAACGTTAATTTATAACACAATTCATGAAATCAAGCTGTGTGTAGACTAGGTGGAACTGAAACTGGACCCAGTTCCAAAGTTTTCAGTTCTTTCGATAAACACTTCAAGAACATGCTTCAAAACTGCACCAGAAAGTTCCGACAAATTTAAGAAATTGGCGAGAACTGGGTTGCTTTCAAAACTAAGAACTGGACAACATTCGCACAACCCATGAAAGGAAAAGAAAGTGTTAATAAAATTTAGAATATGTCCTCATAGGTTTGTATAGGACTACGTGCCTGCTAAATTACATGTTACAAATATAACTATGATTTTCATCAACCATTCAACATTTAAGTGTGAGGTAGTGAAGAACTGCATTTATTCTGGGGTGTGCAGCTCTTGCCATTGACGAGATAAAGTCAAGTTACCCAAACCTTGCGGAATGGACCGGCGATCCTTGTCTTCCATCTCCACATCCTTGGCTCACATGTAGTAACAACGGCGGCATTTTACAAGTGTGAGTAATTCTCCAACATGAGATACTAATTGGAAATCACCAACGAAGTTTTTCTTGCTTTCCTTCAATTGTTTGAATCTAGACAGCAGAGGAGATCATCTCACGGTCCACCTTAGTTGCACTCCTATTTGAAGTGCCTGTTTGTTTTGGGCACAACATTTCAGTCGGGCAACAATAGGGTATTCTGGGAAACGAGGAAATCAAACAACGGTCAATATATTGTTCTCTTGTTTTGCTTCAGTCGTTTTATTCATTTCTTGTTAATGTTGGCTGATCTCATTAGAATGTGGCATCTAATCTAGAGGGATCTTAAGGTTTTTGGTATCTACTGAAAGTGGTTAGGAATTGAGTAAGCTTGAGCAATAAAAATTTATATTGTCAAAAGGGGTCATGATCAACTCAAACTTCAAAGCTTGGGCATAGTTGTGTTATACTTGGTATTCATACTCTTTATCTTCAACTTGTATTAATAGGACTTGATGAGCTTCCTCAATGTCATAGGGCCTGAATATTTTGTAGTCTCACTTTAACAGTGGGCCCTTGTGTTTTAATGGTTGATAGGAACCTCTCAGGGTATGGTTTGACTGGGCCCATTTCTGCTGGTTTCGCCAAGTTAAGGGGTCTCACGAGCCTGTAAGTAGTACATTCACAACCAGCATTCTCCAAGAAATCTATTGCAATTCTTTTCGTGCATGATGATAATTTTATATTCATATTTTCTTTACTGCAATATTTGATTCCATGACAGCAATATTCAAAATTTGTATGGAACTTTTGCTTCCAATTATGTAATATGTTCATCTTAACAAGCTCATGTATAATATAATTGAACCCTTCACTCACAATTACATTTTTTTTTAATATCCACTTTGTGTGTTTTTTTGTGATGTGTAGTGCACTCGATAACAATGAATTGCATGGGCCAGTACCAGACTTTTCGAATGTTCCAAATCTCACCACGTTGTAAGTAACCTCCAGGACCATTACTTGTACAAAATCTTCCCAATTATAGATGGAAGTAAATAGGGTAATCTAGATTGTTCAAAACGTGTGTAACATTGATTATAAATCCATATATAATTCCAATGATTTCAAATTAGAACACAGTATTATATAATAGATCCAAAATCCTTTTAAGTAAGAACTCAAATTCCTTTTCTACCTGTGAGGTTTTGAACATCTGTCTTGAACATTAAGTTCAAAAGCTTTGAGGAGAAAGGAAAATGTCAATATTCCCAATGTAAGGTCGTATAAGCAGTTCAAGAAAAGTCTATTAACATATTTTGTGCTATATAGAAATTTGTTATATATAACTCAATTCAAGTTTGTTAATTTTTTCAGAAACAAGGATTTGGATTTTCTGGAACTTATACTAATTAGAAGGTGCATCTAGTTATACTTAATGTAAGATTCTCATTTAGAATTTTTCATTGCATGATTAACCAATGTTTGCATTTTTGCGAAATGGTGAATGGACCAAATTAAACCACAGAAATTTATGACATGACTTGCAATTCCTATAATTCACCCTTTTGAACTGATATAATAAAATTAAATTTCAGTTTAAGTCAAGTTTTATATAAATTGATGTATGGTTCATTTCAAAATACTTGTAATTTATTTGTTAAAATTATACATATTAGAATTGATAATTTTCCATTTTTCTAATTTACTTAGAATTGAAAATTAATTGTAAATACTTCTTTTACTAGGATTTTGATTCTTGATGTGCAAATGTCACTACAAAGTTTGAGTCAATTGGGCAAATGTTCATTGCAGGAACTTGGCCAGCAACAATTTGGGTGGTCCATTTCCATATTACTTGATGAATTCTTCAAGTTGTACCTTGCAAGAAATGTAAGTACACTCAAGATGCATATATGCATATATTTTAGAGTACGCATCTTGAAAGAATATCTTGTAAGTTCTTATGAAATATATATATGTATACATTAAAGTTTTGAGGTGGAAAGATTTGTGATATGTAAGACATTTTGAATAAAAACTATAAAATAAAGATAAATAAGGAATTTATTTTGGATTGGTGAATTATCAAATTTGGATTTGAGCTAACAATTTTCTATTGTTGTCATGCATGTAGAAATTTTGATAATAACAACTTTAGTGGGATAGTGAATCTGCTTCAATATTTCTTGCAAGAAATGGAGATTACTATCTCCATTGTGAATAATGATATAAGTGAATTGGAACCAAGTTGGGAAGATGAAACATATTCATCAACACCATACCTCGCTTCAGGAAATTGTACAATCCTGTAAGTTTCCAGTTCAATGTTATTGAATATCTTAAGTTGTTGCTTACAAATTGGTTATCAATGTTGTCACAATTTTGTTTCTAGTTTTGTACACTTTAAATTCACAAAAGAATAATATTATAGGACATGTCCAATCTTGTTTTTCCTTAAAATCGGAACTTTTTGTGCTTGTTCCTAGATTATGATTTTGACGTGGCATCATGATATTTGATCATGGATTTTTTTTTGTAGGCTTGGAGGAAATCCAATATGCGACAAACTTGATTTAAATAGCTCCAACCCAAAAATAAGCTCCAACACTCAAATAGGATATCTTCAACAATTAGATTGTCGCTCCAAGAATACTGCACTCCCTAAATTAGGTTGTGATCACACTCACTACAATTCCATTTCCCAAAAAAGATGCATTTCACAACTATTATTTCCATTCACAAAAATTAGTTTAACCATCATTGGTTTGATTCAAACATCTTATTTGTGAATGCAAAATATGATTTCCTCATCTACTCATTGGTGGAACAACTTACATAGCTTTAATCATGTTGAATATCTATATTAGATGGTGTATAGAGTTACAAACTAAATTTCTAGAGTTCAATTGCAAATAATGATTGTAAAATTTCATGAATCTCCAAGAAAAAGTTATGATGTACATCTAGTAAATCTACACCATGTCACATTAATACACAAATGTACCAAAGGCAAAATTTCATAGCTTTGAATTGTCATAGTTTGTAACTTTATGTTGGAATCATAAGTTATTTGTTTATGCTAGAAGCATTTTGTTCTAGAATACCACATACTAATTTTTTTTTCCAATTGTGTGGTGTGTAGTCACAAGTCGGAGAGAAAAAACCAAGCTAATTTGGATATTGTCCACAACACTCTCCACTTCTCTTATTTTTGGTGGAGTTATTTGTGTGGTCATATTACGAAAATATAAAATGAAATCACACGTTCTACATGAAATCCAACAAGGTATGTCTAAGTTCAAGTCTATTATTATATTTTGCCTAAATGAGTTATGTTCATTCAACAAAAACATAGCTTTAATCAAATCCCAATTTGACTATCTTTTCTATACAGGCAATATGAAGTAACATGAATTTAACATAAGTTAATTAATGCCAATACTAAATTTTGTGCTTCATTGCAGAATTTGCAAAACGAGAAGTGCAACCTACTTTGTATTCATATAGTGTGCTAAAGGTGGCCACTAGAAATTTTCATCAAGACAACAAGCTTGGACAAGGTGCATTTGGTATTGTTTACAAGGTGAGTTCTATCATCTTATCATTATATTATCAACAATATCATCAATGGTGCACAACCCCATCTTGTGTACAATATCTTATTTTGAATTTGAAGGTTTCTTTCAACTTTCCAATAATTAAGTGACACTTTTTCTATGCATTTTGTAGGGGATCTTGTTGGATGGGACAAAGTTGGCAATAAAGCTATTGACCAAAAACTCTCACCAAGCCATTGATGATTTCTTGAATGAAGTTGTGTCGATCACTGGTGTTAAACATATAAACCTTGTGAAGTTGAAAGGGTGTTGTTTACATGGTGCACAACGCCTTCTTGTGTACGAATTGGTGGAAAACAAAAATCTTGCGGAAGCTCTATGGGATACATGAACAAGTTTTTACATTATTTATACATTCAAATGTGTAAGAAAAAATCCATAGATGTATATATTGCACAATATCACATTTTATCTTTAACAATCAACCCATGAATAATCAAATGCCACATATTTTTTGTTTGCAGGTTTTGAAGTAGAAAATACCTTATTCTTGGATTGGCCAACACGATTTCATATATGTGTGGGAATTGCTCGTGGCTTAGTTTACCTTCATGAAGAAATACAACCATGCATCATACATCGAGATATCAAAGCATCTAATATTCTTCTTGACAAGAGTTTAAATGCAAAAATTGCAGACTTTGGGTTGGCAAGATTATTTTATAATGATCAAAGTCATTTATTCACACAAGAACAAGCTGGAACCTTGTAAGTATTAAAACCTTGAATTATAAATATCTCAATATGACAATAACTTGAAAGTTGGAATAGGTTTAATATTTGAAAAGAACATGATAATTTGATATTATGCTTCCTAAAAATTGACAAAATGTGTGTAGTCATAATAAAATGACCCACTTGAAACATAATTACAATGTTTATTTTACATATTATAACTTGTAGTAAATTATGTTAATGTTGAAAATGTGTTTTATGTGTTTCTACAACAATGTTCAAAACATAATTACATCTTTTTTTTTGCAGGGGATATATGTCTCCAGAGTATGCATCATTTGGCCAACTCAGTACAAAGGTTGATGTGTATAGCTTTGGTGTTCTTTTGCTCGAAATTATTAGTGGAAGGAAGACCATACTTGAAACTGCAACAAACAAAATAAACCTTGTTGAATGGGTAAGCACATTTGAGTAACTTATTCTTTGAAGCAATTATGATTTAATTATGTTGGTAAAATGGCCACATCAATTTCTTCAAAAATTACAACATCATTTCAACACTTCTAAAATAAGTAGTTTATTTTTACAAAGTTTTAAAATGATCTTAAAGTGATGTCAATTATGATAATTGATATATATACATATATGTTTTTAAAACCTAATTGCCAAATTGTTGCAGGCATGGATTTTGCATGAAAAAAATATGTTGGTAGACCTAATTGACCAAAAACTCAACAACGCACTTGTTGAAACTGAAGTGCAACGTGTGATCAATGTAGCACTTTTATGCGTGCAAATAGAAGCAAAAAGACGTCCATCAATGTCACAAGCATTGGCTATGCTACAAGGTGAAGTGAATTTCCCTAACATTTCACCTTATCAAAGTGAAATTGATGTTTCATTCCACATGGAAGTATCAACCAATGAAGTTGGTTGTCAATCATGATAATTAGACTTTACTTGGGCTATGGAAAAAGATTATTTGAGCCAACAAAATCCTTCAAATGACAACTTTTGACAAGGTTATACATGGAGTAGGGTAAAAGTTATACCTTTCATATCAAGATTTGTAAATGAAGTTTTGGATACTCATGATCCCCATATAACACACAAGAAAGATATAAACTTCTCAAACATCATACCACGCTTAGCTCTAATGTTTATGAGTATGCTAGTTCAAGTGTATGGCTACTATTTGAACTACAATTTAAAAGAGTCTAATGAGATAAATAAGCATATAAGCACACTTAAAGAGTGTCCAATGATATATTTGGCCAATTCTTACAAGCATGTATTAGTAAGGATCCAATGGCCATACATGTTATAAATGAGGCATATGAACAATACAAGTTTTAGTCTAAAGGTTTCTTTCCTACTTTGAAAGTTAGGGATATATCATCTTTAAGACAATACCTTATAAAGAATGGATATGTGATTGATGCAATAGATCAAGTGCAAGCAATTGAATACACATATTGACAAATATGTTTTAGTGACGATACTACATGATCCCCTTCAATAAAGCCCTATCTTGAGCATCCTTCCATGCTTTATAACTCTTAGAGCTAGTTGTAAGATAAACTTTATGTAATAATCCTCTTCTATAGAAGCATTTCAGCAATTAGAGTCATATCCACCTATGTTACCTTCATATTTAGAATATCTTTATTCTTAATAACTACGTTGTTGTTATACCTTGATGGTTTTATGGAAAAAGACTACAAATGATGTATTTTTATTTTTATAACATTTATCACATTACTATTATTATGGATTGTTGTATGCTTACAATTAGAATGACATGATGTTAAATTAACAAAAATGTGTAGCTTGGATAGATTGGATATGATATAAATGTCATTTTTAGTCTTTTTACATAATTGGAGCCTTATCTTCAATATATGTTTTCTAGAAGAAAAAAAATTAATGCATTAAATAATAAAATTGACTTCAAAAAAAATTATAGATAAACAATGTTTACATTTATTTTTAGCAATTTCCATTGGATAAATTTGATTAGATATTACACCATACAAATGTTTCAAAGTCTACAAATTCATTCCAAAATGTTCAAAGAAAATGACTATCTTGTGGGGAAATATTCGCTTTTTGTATTCATTGAACTTATAATTTGTAGCCCCAAGTGCATATCACATGTGCAAGACTTTATTATATAAAAACATATTGAATAATTTATCTTTAAAATTTGCTTTAAGCATTTAACATGAATTTAATTAATTCCAAATCAATATGTTATTTTGGACTTAACTAGTTATTGAACATGGTGAGTGTAGGGAAGGCCATTTGGGGACCACCAAATTCAAACAATTTTTTATAAAGCTTACAAAATGATTGTCGTTTATTTTAATCACTTATAATGTTATGTCCTATATCTAAATAGGTTTAAGGATTGTCATTTATTTGAATTATAGATGTTTATGCAAGACATAATATAATTAAAAATATAAAGGAAAACTTTACAAAAACATCACTAATATTAAATCTTGGTCTACCATAAATATTCATGTACAATAAAACATCAAATACACAATTAATGGCCAAAAGTTGCTACTTTTCTTGACATATCAAAGCAATTTTTATACATGTCATGTAATGTAATGGAACCTCCAATATTTGGTGGCCACCAAATACAACTTACAAAAACTTTAATTTATCAAAAAATTAAAAGATAATAAAATTTGAACTTAGTACAATAAGAAGACTTAAAGGGCTAGTGGGAAACAAGTCATCATTTTATACAAAATAAATTAAAATTATGCAAATTGGATGGAGCACTGGAAATGACATAGTTCCATATTAATGTGACATAAACAAGATATTAAAAAAACACAAAAAAAAATATTAAAATCAAAAAATATTTTTTATTGGAGCCAAACAACCATCATATTGCATTTTAAAAATAAATGAAAAATAAAATAACAACCACATACCAATAGTTTCATTAGTTACATCAAAGTTTTGTTTGGCTTTAGTTAATTGTTATAATGTTATTGATTATCACATTACTTCTACTAAAAAAGGAGAATTGAATGAATGAAATGTCAACCCATTATTTTGGATTCGTCAAGTTGCACTTCCATTTGTTTAGCCAATAATCCCAATATAATTTTCTATCATTGACCTTTAGTCATAACATATGAGTTGTATATTTGACACAACATTTATATCTTATTGTCATAAAGCACAATTGTGAAATTATATAAGACAAGTCATACGTATTGTCAAAGTGTCATGTAATGAATGACTAAAATATGACTAATATCGATGATTGCATGGACTCCCTATGGCGAATAACCGTGGTGACATATATTTTTGGGATGCACCTTTAACGATCAAGTTTTTTGCCTAAATGAAGTTGTCAAACTACCACTCACCCAAGTTGTCAAAATGGCATGTTTCATCATCACCAACTTCATTAAAGTGCTTGTTTCTTTCACTTTTGACAACATTTGCATTTACTCAAACATAAATTCTCTTTCGGCAAAGGTATCCTTCAAAATTTCATCTAGGTTTGGAACAAACTTTATCATGATGGGATTAAAAAAAACCTTCTACATCAATACCTCCTTTGCAAAAATGCTAGGAAATGCATGCAGGGTTTTCTCAATTTTTTGAAATATGATTTACGTGGCCTTTTTAGTTTCAGGAACTAGCACAAGGGTTCACAATCTCTTGACCATTTTCAAGGACCCCTTTCTCCTATTGGGATGTTTTTTGAACTTCTTTTCTTCAAGCTTGACACCATCATTGTCATTTAACAACTTTTCCTTCTTTACAACATGACCTTATATCACCCCTAATGTCTATCCTTATTTTTGTTGTTACCCAACCTTGATAAGGAAACCTTAACCACAACCTTCACAATGAAACCAAAAAACAACACACACAAAGTAAACTCAATTTGCCACCATAAGAATCCTTCCTTCGTAAATGTAGATTTCAAACCCTACACTCTAACCTCATGATGATGGCATTTATTAAAACTTTGGATTCTAAATCTTTTCATAGAAAAATAGAAAAGTCCCTATTAGCATTGCTTCAGGTAGAGTTTGAAAAAATATGATATTGAAAAAAAAATTTCAAAAACAGCAAATATTTGCATGTCAAATGTAAATAGGAAACAATTCAAGTAGGAACCACTACCCCTTTCCCATGCTTGTTACAAATATCACAAATGGATCTTAAGGCTAACCCACATATTGTACTTTATTACACCTCTTTTTTGTAAGTGTTATATCAATTTTTTTTGTTTTTTTCTCCTAGTTGTTTGGAACTATACTTATTAGTTTTGATAGGTTACATGATAATGAACAAATTAAGTAGAAAGGAAAGACACCAATATTCCAACCTTATGTGGTATTTTTGAAACAACAATCAACATGTAAGAACATCGCAATTTAGTGACTTTTTCAATCAATCCCAATCTCACATGTTGTTGAGAATTCAAGCTCAACTAGTTAGGTTTCATTAGTTACTGGAGTAGGAAAGTAACTAGGTTACTTTCACAAAGTTGAATTACTTTCGTTACTTATTTTAGTTTGGTTATTTGTGGTTTGGTCTTGTAGTTAAATACC
>Ga0116227_10011769_pt1 | contig 14570 bp, 6 predicted proteins | sample S1TSphgellanicum_FD_89693 | JGI IMG/M metagenome (GOLD analysis project Ga0116227, IMG submission 89693) | Host-associated microbial communities from peat moss isolated from Minnesota, USA - S1T2_Fb - Sphagnum magellanicum MG | ecosystem: Host-associated > Plants > Peat moss > Unclassified... | reverse complement strand
TTGGACATCTCACTCCAAGCATTGTTCACATACTTGTGTGTCTTATGTGCTTGTGATTGCGCAATCTCTCCTCTGATCCTATTGTTCTTCAATACTTCAATAGCAATTACTAACAAGGCTTGAAGGTTCTCCATGCACTCAAAACCATGAAAGGAGAGAATGAAAGACAATTCAAAACCACTCCATTATATACTATCTCTTAACTTTAAAGTAGCTGCCATTTAACCCTAACTTAGCCGCCACCAAACCCTAACCCTAGTCGCCACTTCACCTTAACCTAGCCGCCGCCAAACCCTAACCATAGTTGCCACTAAACCCTAACCCTAACCAACGTCAAGCCCTAAATAGTTTTCCATTTCTAAACCCTAACCTAACTATTACAAGTATGTGAATATTATTCATCCTTTTGATGAATGTTTAACACATTCATCAACATTGGGAATTAAAAATGAATAGTATTTTTAACACAAACTACCAAACACTCATCAATCAAATGGTCATAAACTACTATTATTGGAATTATTCAATTATAATGATCTCTATGTGCCAAGCTTCAACCATCTTGCAATAAGATACTTTGAACATATTTAGGCAAGGGAAGAAATGTAAAGGAAGAAGAGTAGCATACTGAAATAATTTTTGCCAAGATTAAATGAATAGACTTTGGAAGCATAAACTATTGTGAAGGAACCGATTCCTCCAAGCACCAAGTGCTTCAAAACTTCTAATCTTGTAAGTCCACAATTGAGCACACAAATGTGTGCACGTTCCAACATTGATTATCCATGCTCCCCCATGTTTTGGCACCATGTCTAGTCAAAGAAAAATCATCAATGACCAAGCATTTTTGCACATTCTTCAAGTAGAATGAGAGTGAACACAAACAAATCAATCTCTCCAAGGAATCAAACAAAACCAAAACCAACACGAAAACACCCATGGAAATTGCAATGGTTGGATAACAATGATCGAAAAAAACAAAAAAAAGGATGAAGATAAGAAGTTGAACATGGAGAAAAACTTGAACTGATGATTGTACTTAGTTGAACATAGCGCCATTGAAGAAAGGATGGAGTTGTAACCCCCCCTCTTGTAGCTTATATTGTATTTAATCAAATGCAACGCCATCAAAAAAGGGACGGAAATGTCATCCCCCTCTTATAGCTTGTATTCCACTCAATTTCGAGTTATCATACATGTTTGTTAGCTTTACAAATGCATGTTGTGCACGTGCACAAGTTTCACATAATTATCCATCAAGTTGTAGCTGTGAATATGGTGTTTTTTGCAATTGCGATGATGTTTAACCATCTTGCATGTTTCTCTTTCATTTCAAAGATTGGATTAGGGTTAGGAATAGGATTAGGGCTTGCAAGTTAAGTGCATTGATCAGGCTTTTTCTCAAGACAAACTTTGCATTTGAAATTGTTAAAATGTGTTGTGTTTTCATGTTCTTGATCAAACTTGTGGCAAGTAACTAACTAGTGTCGTTCTTTTTTTGAATGTGTGTTGTTGTTAGAAATATTATTCATTTCTAATTCCTGATGTTAATGAATGTGTTAAACATTCATCAAAAGGATGAATAACATTCATATCCTTATATAATTAGGTTAAGTTGAATAGTGGTGGTTAGGGTTTGGAAGTGGAAGCTACTTAAGGTTTGGTGGCGACTAGGGTTAGGTTTTGGTGGCAGCTAGGGTTAGGTGACGACTAGGTTAGGGTTAAGTGGTGACTATTTTAGGGTTAGAAGATAGTATATAATGGAGTGGTTTTGAGTTGTCTTTCATTCTCTCCTTTCATGGTTTTGAGTGCATGTAAAACCTTCAAGCCTTGTTAGTAGTTGCAAGCCATAGTTTTGTGATTGTAGCATTTGAAGCATACAACCTTGTGATTTCTTGTTAGTTAATATGATTGTTCCATTTAATGAACCTTGAATGTTTCATTTTTTGTTTATTTCCAAGTTGTTTCCAATAGTTGTAACACATTCACACTATAATAAACACTAGGAAAACCACCCAAGTGATTTGAAAAGGTGAAATGAACAATTTTCAATCATGCCCGAAATTTTTTTGGGCAATCAAATTTTTTTAAGAAAACAAATAATTGGGACCATTGTTGTTGGCCATTACAAAACCACCACAGTGGGCATGTAGTGGATTACACCCATTAATGTTAGCAATTAATGGTTTGCCACTATGATAGACCACCCAAAGTCAATTTGGGTGGTCAAGCATAGTGGTTTAACCACATGGTTTCCAATAGTGGTGGTGAATTAAGATATTGAAAAGGGAATATTGTAGGATCGTGCAAGCAAGGTGGAAGGGCTGATGACATGGGGAACTATGGTGGATGTATGGAAGGAGAAGTGTACAACTTCAATTAGTCAATTATAATCTTGCATGGACAACCTCATAATGCAAATGACATTTGTGGGAAAATTCAATGTCCAAATGCTGCAAGAGGGAAACCCGCATGCAACAATGTCCATGCACCTGATTGAGGAGCAACGCCATAAAAAACTTGTGATTGTAAACATAATAGAAAGATTTGAACATTTCTTAAATGGTGTGGGGAATGACCATGTTATTTGTGTCCCAATTGTAGGCCATGAAGGTGACATTGATGTTCAGAGCAATTCCAATACTATATGCAAAAGTGCATGTCAACAAGTGAATATTAATGTTTTCTAATGCCTATTTTGGGATTTAGTTGTCTCACGATTTGAAATTCTAGTAGCGTTGTGCCTGTCTGCATAAGTTTGTTGTGCGAAGGAGTTGATGGGATGTTATATAGATGTACAGTGCATGATAGCCTAATGCCTTGTTGTATTGCTTGCATGGTGAACCAACCAATGTAAGGCCATCAACCAAAGTAATCATTATAGTTTTTTTGGTTGTAAGAAATCCCAAAACTTGAATAGGTGCATAGTGGACATGGGTTGCTCACTTCCATAACGAGACTTTAAGAATTTTCCTGGTAGTTGAATTTATGTGATTTGTCTTTTTGTTGGGTTGGGCTCCTTGAGGTAAAAATGGCAATTACACAAGATGTACAAACCATAGCTCAAATATAAGGGTTAACCATCATGCATTAATATGACTGATGTGGAATAGCTTGAATGCATGAATGCAAAGTCCACAAAGCACAATGGATGTTTCAACTGAAGTTGTAATTTTAAATTCTCTAGTTCTAAGGATACCGAAGCTTTGCACTTCATGTATATCAAATAGGAGCCTAATATAGACATTAAAGGAGGTAAACATGCGATTACTTCAAATTGTTAAGTGGGTTTTAAAGATGTATGGGGAATTGATTAAGATTACTATGTTGTATGTATGTAGGATGCTACACAACTTTCACCCAAAATAGCTAGGGCACTAAGTGGAGGATCCAAGTTCAATCCAACATAGGTAAAATTATTTTGTTCCCTAAACCTAGTATGCAAATTAATATTTATGTATATTGTATGTGACATTAAAGTTGCAACTTGAATATGATGTGGTATTGGTTAACACATGTAGTTGTGGGTTGGCACAATAGTCTATCTTTGGGACCCTATTTCCAAATGAAAGACCACCAGAGGAATAATTTATGGGCTACATGCAACAAGCTTGGAGGGAAGAGGCTACCAAACGATTATGTAGTTGCATGGATTTTATGCCTAATGCAATAGTACCTTATAATGAATTACTTGGAGATGTGCATACATCATTGTTAAAAGATTCAAAAAGGGTTGTATGCATCTAGTCTTCCAATTTTCTCAAACCTTTTCACATGTAATAAGGTAATTTGAAAAAACTTCAGAAATTTGAATTTCAATTTGTTGATACAAACTTAAAAAATCCTTGGGAGGTTTTGTTTTGTTGAGTACTCCACTTAAACATTGAAGGCTTGAATGAGTCCATGAAAACAAAATTCCAAATTATAATGGAAGGGAGTCCAGTGCAATGGTAGGTCCTAGAAAACAAAAAAATAATAGTTATGGAATTGGTAAGGTTTATTCAAAGTCTTTATTATCTCTGGAGTAATCAATGACTTCCACATGGCTATGGATTGTAGATATGAGTGATTAGTGAGAACTAATGATGTTTCACACAAAGCCTTTCCCAATCTCAAAACAACTTAATAAATGAAAAAATAACAACAACATTACCACCCTAAACCAATAACAAGCTTTCCAAACATGGCCCAAACCCACCCCAAAGTTAACCCCATCCTAAACTGAAGTTCATCCAAACCTATCCTTACCCTAACCCTAACTTAGCCAAAAGCAAAACCTAATTTATATCAAACCTAACCTAACCCGAACTTAACCTTAACCTAACCTTAACATATGTTGAACCGAACCCAAATAACAACCTAACCTAACATGAACTTAAACCTAACCCAACCCTAACACATGTTGAACTAAACTTGAATAATAACCTAACCTAACCCTAACTTAGAACCTGAAACGAAACATAACTTAACCCAGGGCTAATCCTAAGCTAATCCTAACCTAATTCTAACTTAACCTTATCTTAATCCTAATCTAACCTTAACCTAATCCAAAGCGAAACGTAACCTAACCTTAACCTAATCCCAACCTAACTTTAACTTAACCCTAACTTAATCCAAACCTAACCTTAACCTAATCCTGATCTAACCCTAACTTAACTTGAAGCGAAACCTAACATAACCCAAGGTTAATCCACACCTAGCTCTAATTTAACCCTAACTTAACTCAAGGCAAAACTTAACATAATCTTAACCTAACCCTAACTTAATCCTAACCTAACCTGAAGCAAAACCTAACCTAACCTAGGGCTAATCCAAACATAACCTTATCGTAACCCTAACCTAACTTTAACCTAACCCCAAATGAAACCTAATTTAACCTTAATCTAATCCAAACCTAATTCTAGCTTAACTCGAAACGAAACTTAACCTATCCTTAACCTAACCCAAGCCTAGCCCAAAGCAAATTGGAACATCAGTGGTACCATGTGGCACCTCCACACATTTGACTTTAGAGTTGAAGTGAATGACACTTATTGCTCGAAAATTTTATAAACTTTTAATCCGTAAATGACATTGACAGTGGGGATTAATCATATGGGATGTTAGATCTAATTTTAATGACCATGCAAATTAGGATTGTAGTCGTGGATGACATAGTCATATATGGCTAATACAATTATGACATTATTTTGACTAGTGGTAAATACCACGAGGCCATATGGACTAGCAGTCATGTAGTCATGGCTAGTCGTAAATGTGGTTTAAGACTAGAACAAAAGTCATTTATGTAGTCTTATTTACCATGTTTTGGCGTAGTGATATATTTAGACATTTAGACATATAGACATACATACATTTAGATTGACATATTCAAATAGACATTCAAATAGACATTTAAACAAATAGGTTCAAGTGGATATCTTGAAAGAAACATGCATATAGGTAATTTTATTCAAGGAATTGAAATATTCCAGATACTATATCAATAAACACAAGGTCATTTTTACAATAAAATTTCAAGCTTTGCAAAGGTATATTCATACCACTTTGAAAACTCAAATTGTCCATTCAAAATAGTCATTTGCATTAAAATCAAATTCAAACCTTGGATTACTATAAAGCAAAGCTATTGTACACATCAAGCATAAGGTCTAAACTTTAAAACAAAATTCATGATGAACAACACCAAAAATAGACATCAAACTTGGATATGTACATGGCCATGACCATTTTGAAAATTCAAGCCCATTTGCTTGAAGTCATTTATGATCACTACTAAAAAGCTACAAAAGTTAATCAAGGTTGACATAAGGACATCAAATGCTAACATGAGGTCCATGTTCAATAACAAAGTTGAAACTGATGCTACAAACATACATATTCAAAGTACACATGTATTCAAACAGACGGATAGATAGATAAATAAATCATAGACATGTTCAAACAAATTTGAACATACACATTCAAAAAAATAGATTTAGACATACATTTTGAAAGAAACATATAGGCAATTTTATTCCAAGAATTGAAATATTCCAGTAACTATACAATAAACATAAGGTCATTTCTACAATAAAATTCTAAGATTTGCAAAGATATATTTAGACTACTTTGAAAACTCAAATTGTCCATTCAAAGTGGTCATTTGCATTAAAACCATTCAAATCTTGAATTACCATAAAACAAAGCTATTGTACACATCAAGTAGAAGGTTCGAGCTTTGAAATAAAATTTAATATGAACAACACCAAAAACATACATCAAACTTGGATATGTACATGGCTATGACCACTTTGAAAATTCAAGCCCATTTGCTTATTAAATCATTTATGATCATTGTTGAGAAGCTATAAAAGTTATTCACTTGAGGTGACATAGTGGCATCAAATGATATTTCAGATTAACACAAGGTCCCAATTTTATAATACATTCAAATAGACACCTTCAAACAAACAAATTTAGACATACATATTGAAACAAACTTATAAGTTATTTTATGTAAGTAATTGAAATATTCCAAAACTACTATATTAATTAGCATTTGAAGTCCTTTCTGAAATGGAATTCCAAGTTTTGCAAAGCATCCAAAGAACCACTAGTTAAGCCAAGTGATGCATGATTCTTGAAAGGTCTAAACTTGATCATCCATTGATTTATTTTTAATCAATTTTGAAAATCCAGTAATATACATTTGGTGATTTGTTAAATACAACATAAGTTTTTTGTGCAACTTATTAGGAAAACATCACCTTGTCTTTAAATCACAAGAGGTTGTCAGGATAAATCATAACCTTATTTATATCATCACTAAGCCCAATTAAAAAGGACCAAACCTTCTTTAGATTAGTAATAGATTACTAAAAACACCACACCATTCCTTAGATAGTCATTAGGTTTTTTAATAACACCACGCCATTCCTTAGATAATCACTAGGCTCCTTAATAACAACACCATTCTTGAGATAATCATTAGGTTGCTAAAAAACCACAACCTTGCTATTTGGTCATCATCATTTAATTTTTAAAACCATGACCTTTTTTAGATCACTAGAAGGTTATTAATAAATATACCCAACTTCCTTAAATCACCAACAAACTGCTAAGAAACACCATAAAAGATTCCCTTATAGCAAACTTGACACCTTTAAATCAACATTTTTTGAATTTTCATTATGTAAGTACTATGCAATTGTGATTGCAAACCTACAAAGGATTGAATAAATGTTAATGACAATTTAAGAAAGAAAAAACACAAGTTTATTGAGACATGATTTTTGAACAAACACAAATTTTGAACAAGTTCATGCAAAAGTATGAACATTTCACTTATCTACAAGTAATGTGTGGCATGTTCTTAAAATATTTTCACTTTAATCTACCTTTATGTAATCCTAGTGATTAGGCAAGATTGCTATTTCGGTATTCCACCACAAACTTATCAAGTTTTTTGTCAATTCTGAAAGGATGTTTGACCTTTTAGCATGTTGGTGAGATGTCCAAAATGTAATTATAGATAAAACCAACAATTGCCTTCTTTTAGCAACCTTTTTAATGTTCCTCCTATCCACCCTTAACACCTTTGCCACCTCTTTATAATTTCTAGCAGATTGGGAGGTGGCCAAGGTACAAACAATGTTTTTTGTGATGGTGATCTTTGAAGATTTTGCACCAACCAAATGGAAATCAAACCAAATTTAAGACTGCTTACAAGATTTTGGTTTGTTTTCACTTTTTGCAGATCTTGGAGGTAAGGTGGTAAACATCTTTTAGCAAAAGGTGACCAAACAACTTTTCCAAAATATTTTTTTGAAAGCTAGATTAGTCCCTGCTAGGTATTCAAATATGAACATTGTTATGGTCCTTGCATATGTAACATTGTCCCTTTGACATTATCTTTGATTTCTAGAGGAATTAGATACAACATTCACATCACCAATTTGTTGCAAAAATCGTTGTTGCGATGCTTATTCCTTTGCATAATCTTGGGCTTTCTTCTTTATGTACTCACGTTGCTAATCTCAAGCATACACCCTCTTCTATTGGTTACAAGCATCCTCCTCCTACACATGTTCATCTAACCCTTCATTTTCAACACATAATTCATCATGATCAACATGGTGCTATGCATTCTCTGCATGTAACTCCTCATGATCCTTAGTCTCCATAGTAACCTTTCATGATCATTAGCAAATGCTTTAAAATCATCTTTGTCCACCAAACGAAGAACTACAACAACTTTGATATTTCATTTTTTCATGTTGCTTCCCATGAAGAATACAAAATTTGAACATGAAGTTTTTACATTACATTTGTTCAAATGTTAAATCTATACAAGACATAGCTCCCCTTAGACAACAATAAACTAGATTTATAAATTATAACTTCCATAAAACACTTCCGACATGAATTAGAGAAGTTGTTATAGTTACTTTCAAATGAACACAAAATTAGAAAAGAAATTTGCATTCAAGGTGATTTGTCAACATGCATGCACCAAATGTTGGGTTTGTACAACTTTAGGGCACCTCCAAGGTTACTAATGGAACGTAAAACTAAATCTACAAACAAACAAAACAAATGTTCAAATATGCACATATTGTTGGAACTCACAAAACCATATACATTATTTGTAAGCATAACTAGTCAAAATTTGGTTAAAGAGGTTTGTGCAATTGGAGCTCAAGAAATGGATCTACTGAAATATAGTATAATCAAACGTTTAAAGCACTTGAAAACTTTACAAGTTGGGATTTGGGTAAGAAATGTTAAGCATGTACTTTCAAAACATTGAAATGTAAGGTTTGCCATTCATTACTACAAAATGTGGGTGCAATTCACTAGTCCCCATTCATTAAATTAGTGAATTCATTACTTTCCAATGAATCCCCATTAACTAAGATCAATAAATTCACTCAAAATTTAATGAAATCACTTGGCATATAAGGACACCTTTTGTTATAGTGATTTTTGAGTTAGTGTCCCTTCCAGACCTTTAAAACCTTTAAGGGACTTAATGCTATAGTGGGCTTGAAGATTAGAACCTTAAACAAAACAACAAAATAACAAAGATTGAACTTGATGTGTGAAGTGTAGTACATTGAAACTCAATTTGGCTATGGGAGTTTTGCAAGTCCAACATTATAGACAAGTCAGCATTTGCTCACTCAGTGATTGTGGAAAAACCCAAGTGGAGTAGGCGCCATGTTGGAGCAATAGCTTTTCGAAACCCCAATTCAAAATTAGGTATCTAATTAATTCCTCTTTAATCTAAATTATTCCAAAGTTATCGCCTTTATTAGGATGATGTTTTGTGTTCGCATATGTGTTTTTCATCTACAAGGATGAAAAAACTTATATTTTCTTTGGATTTTTATGGTAATAAATCTTACAACCCTAATTTGCCACCATATTTAACATAAAACTATTTTACTAAATAATGTTTAAATGTTTAAACATTTATTCAATGTGTGCATATGATAGTATGCTATTGTTTCATTATGCAAGTATGGCATTATGGGTCCTATTTTGCCAATTACCTACATATAGTTTTTTGAATTACATATTGACTTGAATGGAAACATGACTTATTACATCACAAAACTATGAATGCTTTTGATGAGACCTACATTATAATAAAATGTACAACTTTCATTTTAATCATAACCATAAATTTTGAATTATTATAGCCATTAAGCACATTCAAAAATTAGAATCCAAATGACACATCTAAAATGATTTTTTAATCGTTCAAAAAATGAGGTCCTTTTTATGAAGTATATAAGAACACACAAAAAAATTGAAATAATTTGGTGAAGTTTTTGGTAGGAAAAAACATGTTCAAATTTTTTAAGCAAATCAACAACTATTTTAAAAATATTTTAGGTGTGCTAAAAGATTGTCATGCCATAATGAAATGGTTTCAAATTTTGAGCATTGTAATTTCACAAGGTAACAAAAACAATTGTAAAATCTCATGTAAATACCATTTAAACATAATTTTTGACAAATATTTTTTTTTGACAAGGTGCAAATTTTTATTGTAGTCAACAACTGATTTGGCTCCTTTTACTATGAGTGCACCTAGAGGGTACTGTGATTGCAAGAATAGGAGATTAGAAATCAAACCACAAAAAAGATGAAAATACAAATTTTGTAGATGAAGAACATGATTGTTGGAAAAAAAATATGTATACAAAAGGCATAGAAGCACAAGGAACAAATAATCATTAAGGTGAATGAATTAAGGCAAGAGATGGTCAAAGCCAAGTCAAAGTTCGATGACTTGGTGGAGAAGAACAAGGATTTGGATCTAGCATATGTCAACAATAGATTGGAAGAATACGATGAGTTGGTATAATATAATTCAATATTGTGTACCAAACAACAAATGGATGATGCCAATGCTAAGCATGAGGAGTAGCGGGAGTTGGCAAAAGCTTAGTTCTAGGAGGAGATACAGAAAAATTTGGCTGCACATAGAAGGGATGAGATCACTTACACAAGACATATATCTGCCATCAAGAAAGCCTTTCTAGATTTTATTTATCGCAATCCAAATAGTTTAGAACCATCCAATCCTATACAAGATATGGAGGAAGTTGAATGTAATGGAGCAGTTAAGGAGAAATAGCTAGAAAAACCACAAAATTTGAAAGGAGGACATGATACTCCAATTGTGGTAGCTAAGGAACAAACATAGACAACTTCATAGTAAAAGACAAAAGTAATAATTGATGATATTGGCACACATAAGGAGTCAATTAAAGGTGTGGAGTAGGTGGTTGAGCATACATAAGAACAAGACCAAGAAGGTGTAATAGCACCACTATCTGAAAATTCAATTCTTTAAATAAATACAAAAGTTAAAGGCCATACAAGACCATACATTGAAGTGCAAGTAGTAATACCAGCAATTCATGAGGAATAGACCAAGCCACATGTGATTGACATAGTAAGATTTTTTTTTTACTAAAACAAGGATTTTGAGGACAAAATCCAAAATGGAAGGAAGGTAATGTTATCGGTGTGTGGTAGTGATCGCCCAAGGTATAATAGATTAGGAGAATGGTAGGGATTAAACAAGGTAGTGATTGAGCTAGATAGGATTAAGACTATTAGACATTTGATTTTGAATTACTTTTGGAAGGAAATGATTTAAGATGTAGTTCTGGAAATTGTGAGAATTTTGGAAAGGTTGTTTTTTTACACATAATGTGAGATTTAGAAAGTTGCTAGAGTTAGATAGAGAGACATTATATGATTTTAGAGTTTTGTTGGTATTTGAAACCACATCTTTTTCATGTTTTCAATTTGATTTTTACCTTTAAAACTATATATTATTTATATGATTTGATTGTGAGTAAAGAAAAAAGTGTGGATTTCATGAAGAAACATGGATTTATTTTTTTCTTTTGTGTTTTGACTTTTTAATAATCTAACTGTATTTTGACCATAGATTTTATTTTTTAAAAATATATAATTTGAATAAAATGAATAGTAGTTGTAAGAAAAAATTGTGTGAAATAAAGTACTATAATTGTTTTGAACAATTGAAACCACAAATTTTAAGTACTGAAATGAGTAATTGAAGTTAAATTTATATTGTTTTAAGTAGGTAGAAAATAATTTAAGGATAGAATCTATAGCTACCAAGAATAATCAAAGGTACACTATTAGAATTCTAGGTTTTTCAAACTATGCACATTGACTAAAAGGTTGTTTTTGACTGAATAACATGTATGTTTTGATTGGAAGCCAAAGCACTAAATGACATGGGTATGTTTTGATTAATCAATTTGATTATGATGATTGATTTGACCATATGTCAAGTAGCCACATAGTTAAATTTGACCCCAAAAAAACCACTTTAGTCAAAAGGACTATGCTTTATCAATAATGTCAGTTATAAAAGGGTCAAATAAACAAGTTTAATCAAAATAACTATTGGCATAGTAAAAAAAACCAACCCACCTACCTATCAAGTTATACCTTTTCACCCACCCCACTACCCTCATGGTTACCTACTTACATTTCAAATCACCTTCCTAACCCATTTAGCCATAAGGTTTACTTGTTAAATTTGACCAATTTTAGCTAATCATTTTAGCCAATTTAAACCATTATATTTTAATATTAAATTTGGCCATTCGATTTAATTAGTTACATTTAACTATTAAATATATGTTTTAGGTTTAGCCATTAGGTTCATCTTAAATTTAATCATTATGTTTAACCATTATACTTAGTTATTAAATAATTTTAGCCACATAATTTACATTAATTAATAAATCATTAAATAAAATTTGGTAATAAATTTAGTCATTGAATAAATTTAGCCATTAATTGTCATCATTTATTTTAATCATTAAATAAGTTTATCCACTAAATTTAACCATTAAATTTAGTCATTAACAAAATTTAGCCACAAGTTTTGCTATTAAAGTTAATCATTAAATATATTTCACCACTAAATTTAACTATTAAAAATTATCATTAAAAAGGTTTAGCCATTAAATGTAGCCATTGAATTGAATCATTGAGTAACTTTAACCATTAAATGTGGCCATTGAAATTTTTCATTAAATAGGTTAGCCATTAAGTTTAATCATTGTATCAAGTCATTAAATACGTTTAGCCACTATGTTTAACCATTGGATTTAGTCATTAGATTAGTTTAACCATCAAATTTAGCCATAGATTTAGTCATTAAATAGGTTTAGCCACTAAGTTTAACCATTGTATATAGTCATTAGATAAGTTTAGCCATTATGTTTAGCCATAGATTTAGTCATTAAATAGGTTTAGCCATTGAATTTAGCTTTAGATTTAGTCATTAAATAGGTTTAGTCATTAAATTTAATCATTAAATAAGTTTAGCCATTAAATTTAGCGATCGAAATTTATTTTAAAATAGGTTTAGTCATTAAGTTTAACGATAAATTTAGTCATTAAATAGGTTTAACCATTAAATTTAGCCATTAAGTTCAATCATTATATTTAGTCATTAAATATGTTTAGCCATTAAATTTAGCCATTGAAATTAATTAATAAATATGTTTAGCCATTAAGTTTAACCATTGAATTTAATCATTAAATAAGTTTAAACATTAAGTTTAGCCATTAGATTTAGTCATTAAATATGTTTAGCTATTACATTGCACCATTGAATTTTGTCATTAAATAAGTGTAGCCATCATTAAATAAATTTAACCATTAAATATAGCCATTGAATATAATCATTAAATAAATTTCACCATTAAGTTTAGCCATTGGATTTAGTCATTAGATTTAACCAACTATTTTATTAAATTTTTGTAACATCTGAAATAAAAAACTTGTTAATAGTTGATATCTTTTGATGGTGTAGTCCATTAATAAGGACTTGGTATGTTATGGTGAAGGCAAAAGGTTCAATTCCTAACACTTGCAACTTATGTATATCTTTGCAGGCTAGGGTGACTAGGTAGAATAAATAGGTTAAGCTAAGGTAAATTACCCTAAGGTAGGCTACGTCATTACCTACCTACTTACATTTTTGATTTATTTATTAACCCAATGACTTATGATTTGACCAATTAAATGATAACACATGGGGCATTAAAATGACCTTACAACATGTCACCTTTTATCACTAGTCAAAAATTTTAATCAAAAGCCCCACCCTGGGGTTGATAAAAAAACTATCCTAGTGATACTAAATTTGTTAAAATTGACTTGTCTTATAAAACCAAAGTGCTTTTTAACCCCTTGTCACTTTGGGGTACTTTTGGTTTGAAAATCCAATTTGAAAAACTTGAAATTCGAGTAATGGATGTTTTATACACTAACTTTAAAATAATATAAAAACCTATCTTATGATAGTTTACACGTAGGTTTGAAAAAAATGCACATAATAATGTGTGATGATTAATCATTTCACTTATTTAAATAATGGTCCATTGATTAAGGACTTGCTTTTTAAGCATGGATGAGAAAAAACTTGAAGAGAGTTGACAAGTCAAAAATTTCACACCTACACCTTAAATTGGTGGGTTTGGTGGCCTAGGTTTTTAGGCACCTTAATGTAGCTTAAGTTCCTAGCCTAGATGGTTAGGTACCTAACCTAATTATGAATTAAAGAGTTACTTTGATGAATTAAATATCCTAATTATGAATCATTGTCCTTGGAATAAATAAAAAAAAAAAATAATAATGATGCCTTTTTACTATTTCTGTTAGTCTTTCAAATTCTCACAAACCTACTAAATTGTATTACCCATTTAGCTATTAGTTCACGGAAGATACCTAAGGAAAATCAATTCAATGAAAAGATTCAAGGGGGTTTAGTTTTTATCTTTTGGGGTTTGGGGGGGGGGGGGGTAGTGGGGTGCTTATGTTGTTTTCCAACTTCCAAATGTGTTCCTTATGATGTTCCCAATAGCGCCTCATTTTTTATCCAATATTGTTTGCTTCAACTTCAATTTATAAAAGGGGGGGGGGGGGAGGGTGAAGAAAAAAAAAGAAATTTTTTTTTTGGGGGGGAGAGTATGTTGGGCTACGATTTTATTTTTAGGGAGAGCCCCAGTTCCACA